>Ga0102589_1000404_pt1 | contig 92935 bp, 79 predicted proteins | sample AraplaMF_Col_mLB_FD_76858 | JGI IMG/M metagenome (GOLD analysis project Ga0102589, IMG submission 76858) | Arabidopsis root microbial communities from the University of North Carolina, USA - plate scrape MF_Col_mLB | ecosystem: Host-associated > Plants > Roots > Endosphere | place: USA...
TCGGCGGGATTGCTCTCGTCGCCATGCGCCTTGCCCGTGCGCAGGTTGACGTAAACGTAGGGCAGACCCGTGGGCGAATCGAATGCGGGCAGCAGGCGGGTGCCCAGGTCGTTTGCCAGATCGAGCAGGCGCTGGTCGCCGGTCAACTGATAACCCGAAAGCAGGCCGCCCAGCAGGCGGATCACCACTTCGAAATGCTTCACGTCCAGGTCGCGATCGAACGAAAGCTTCGTCGCGATCAGTTCTCGCGCTTCCTTCGCTTCGTCATCGAGTCCCATCAGGATCATCGTGTCGAGCGCATCGACCGGCGTCATCAGCAGCGGCTCGCCATACCAGTCGGCGTGCTGGTTGCTGAGCGGCTTGAGTCCGTCGTGACCCCATGCGTACTCGCGATAGCCGCGCCATGCGTGCAGGAACTGCGCTTTTATTTCCTCCGCGCTGCGTGCGGCCTTCGCACCGGTGAAGGCAATCGCCTTCGTATCGTCGGGCTTGGATTCGGCAGTGAAGCCGACCGCGGGAACCAGCAACAACGTCAACAACGCAGCTTGCATTCGCATCAGTGTTCTCCGCGGTTGCGCAGGACGGTCAGGACGTCGTAGCAGGCGCCCATCGTGTGATAGTCGGTCTTTCCGGCCGGGCTCTTCTCGTCGCTGTACTTGTGGTTGCGACGATCGAGGATGCGATACCACGCGCCGTGTTCGTGATCGACGAAGTGCCGCCACGAATACGCCCACAGCTTGTCGTACCAGTCCCAATAGCACGCATCGCCGCTGGCATCGGCCAACCGCGCGGCGGCCGCGAGCGATTCGGCCTGCACCCAGAAGTACTTGTCGTCGTCGCACACGGCGTACTCCGGCGCGAGCCCGAAGCCGTAGCAGAGCCCGCCGAACTCGGAATCCCACGCGCGCTGCGCCGCGACGTCGAACAGGTGGCGTGCGGTATCGATCAACCAGCCGGCCGGCGTGCCGTGTTCGCGCAGATGCCCGTCGAGGATCGCCAGCAGCTTCGCCCATTCGGTCTGGTGGCCGGGCTGGTAGCCCCACGGGCGGAACAGGTGCTTAGGATCGTCGCGGTGGTAATCCCAGTCGACGTTCCAATCCTTGTCGTAGTGTTCCCACACCAGTCCGTCGGCCTTCGCGGCCTGGCGGCGCGTCATGTGGTCGGCGAGCGTCAATGCGCGGTCGAGGAAACGCGGCTGGCGCGTCGCTTCGTACGCGGCGAGCATCGCCTCGCACATGTGCATGTTCGCGTTCTGTCCGCGATAGTCGCTGAAGTTCCACTGCGCGTCGGCTTCATCGCGATACAGCCCGGCGTCCGCGTCCCAGAAGCGCGTTTCGAGCAGGTTCCAGGTTTCATCGATCCACGGAATCACCTCGTCGATGCCGGCCTTCAGCGCGGTCGAATACGCCAGAAGTACGAACGCCACGCCATAGCAGTGGTTGGTGAGGTCGTCAGGAACGCCGTCGCGGATCGTCCACGCATAGCCACCGCTTGTGCTGTCGCGATGCACCTCGCGCAGGTAACACAGGCCGTGTCGCGCGGCGTCGAGGTGCTCGGCATTGCCGAACTCGCGCGCTGCCATCGCATAGTTGAAGACGAACCGCGTGCTGCTCACCAGATGTCGATGCGATGCGTCGTAGACGCTTCCGTCGTCGCGGAAGTAATGGAAGAAGCCGCCGTTCGGGTCGATCGCGCGCGGATGGTAGAACGCCATCGTGTCGGCGATGTGCGCACGAAGGAAGGCTTCGCTGCGGAAGTCGGGCGTCGTGGTCGAAGTCATGAGTCGTTCCGCAGGAGGTTCCGGATCTCGTCGCGCGTCGGCATCGCGGCGAACGCGCCGTGTTTCGTAGTCGCAACCGCACCTGCCGCCACCGCATGACGCAGCGCATCGGCGATGGCCGCGTCGTCGGAAACGAATGCGTCGAAGTTGCCAGCATCGATACCGCGTTCCACCAGTCGCAGCAGCAATCCGGCGACGAACGCATCGCCTGCCGCCGTCGTATCCACGGCGGAGACCTTGAACGCCGCCGCTTCGCCCTGCGCGCCGCGCGTGTACCAGCGCACGGGCCTTCCGCCGTCGGTGATGAGCACCAGCCGCGCATGGCCCTGCCACAAACGTTGCAGCATCGCATCGTGCTTGCCGGCGCGCCGGATCAGGAAATCGGCTTCGCTGCGGCACAGCTTGATGACATCCGCTTCGGCCAACGCTTCCCACAATCGCGGTGCCGCATCGAATCCTTCCGGCCATAGCGACGGACGCAGGTTCAGGTCCATGCTCACCAGCGCGCCGTGTTCGCGCGCCAGCTGCATGCCGGCAACGGTGGTCTGCGCGATGTCCGCTTCGGTCAGGCTGTTCGAGCACACGTGCAGAACCGCCGCATCGGCGAAGCATTCGCTGCGGAAATGCTCGACGCGGAACAGCAGGTCCGCCGCGGGCGGTCGATAGAAGCTGAAGCTGCGTTCGCCTTCCTCGTCGAGCGAGACGAACGCCAGCGCCGTGCGCGCCGCACCCGTGTGCGCGGTGAAGCGCGTATCCACGCCGAACGCGCGCAGCTGCGACATCAGGAACTCGCCGAACATGTCCACGCCCAGCATGCCGACGAAGCGCGCATTGCCGCCGAGACGCGCGACGGCCGCGCTGACATTGGCCGGCGCGCCACCGGCGTACTCGACGAAATGACGCGGCTGGCCCGGCAATGCGGGCAGCGCAAGGAAATCGATCAGCGCTTCGCCGAAGCAGACGATCGCGGTGCGGTTGGACATTGGGCGGCCGCTCATGCGGCGTCTCCGTGCAGGGTGAACAGACTGCTCGCGCGCACATGCAGGCGAACGGGAGCGATGGTGGTGGCGGGCGGCGTGGATGGGGCGCGCAGGCGTTGCAGGATCAGTTCCGCCGCCTGCCGTCCGCGTGCGCGCGGGTCGACTGCGATCGTCGTCAACGGTGGGGCGCTGACGGACGCTTCCGGAATATCGTCGAAACCGGTGACGGCGAAATCGTGGCCGGCGCGGCGTCCGCGCGTGGAAAGGCCGGCGATGAGTCCCAGCGCGACGGCATCGTTGTAGCAGACCGCCGCCGTCGGCGCGGGATCGCGCACGAACAACGCGCCGGTCTGTCGCGCCGCTTCAAGGCGCGTCGGTGCGCATTCCACGATCCACTGCGGCTCGGGTGCGATGCCCGCATCGGCGAGCGCAGAGTGCCATCCCTTGCGACGTTCGAAACACGAACTGGATTCGCCATGTCCGCCGAAGAACGCGATGCGGCGATGGCCCTGCGCGAGCAAATGTTCCGTCGCCAGTCGCGCGCCGTGTGCGTTGTCGAGCGCGAGGTAATCCCATTCGTCGCCGAGCGTTCGATTGAACACCAGCATCGGCGTGCGCGAAGCCAACAGCGGGCGAAGGCGCGCGGCATCGCTGCCTTCGGCGGGCGAGAGGATGATGCCGGCCGGGTCGTGTTCGAGCAGCGAGGTGAGCACCGCTTGCTGCCGCTCGCTCGATTCGCCCGTGCTGCCGAGTAAGGTGACGTAGCCGGCGGCGCCGAGCGCTTCGTCCACGCCCGCGGCGAACTCGGCGAAGAACGGATTCGACAGATCGTTGATGACCAGCGCGACCGTGGACGACACCTTGCGTCGCAGGTTTGCCGCGCCGCGGTGGTAGACGTAGCCCTGGCGCTTGAGTTCGGCTTCCACCCGCGCGCGCGTCCGCGCGTTCACGAGCGGGCTGCCGCGCAGCACGAGCGACACCGTCGCGCGCGAAAGGTCGCAGGCGTCGGCAATGTCGGTCAGCGTCACGCGGCCGCGAATGGCGGGGGCAGTCACCAGGGTTCGGCTCCGGCTTGGATCGGATTTGGATCGTTCTAAATTGGCATCCTGCTTGGCGGGCCCATCCGGCGCATCTTGCACCGCAACATGAGCAGGCCGCCATGGCCGTGCTAGGGTCGGGCGTTTAGAACGATCCAAATCGCGGCCCGCCGCACCGTCCTCGAAGCTTCAGGAGCGCCCATGTCCCCTCGTGCCCGTTCCCGTTCCCTGCGCCTGGCCGGCGCCGCGCTGGCGCTCGCCAGTGGGCTCGCTGCCGCGGCCACGCCCACCGACAGCGCGGGCGCGAAGGCGTTCGCTTCGGTCGATCCCTTCATCGGCACCGGCGGCGAGGGCCACACCTTCCCCGGCGCGACGGTCCCCTTTGGCATGGTGCAGCTCAGCCCGGACACGCAGATCAAATCGCGCAAGGAAGGCTACGGATGGGCGGCGGGCTATCGCTACGACGACCGCACCATCGTCGGGTTCTCGCATACGCATTTCTCCGGCACCGGCCATTCGGACCTGGGCGACGTGCTGGTGATGCCGATCGCGGGCGAGGTGAAACTCGAACGCGGCGACGTCGACAAGCCGGGCAGCGGCTATACCTCGCGGTTCGACCATAAGGACGAAAAGGCCGAACCCGGCTACTACGCGGTAACACTGCAGGATTACGGCATCCGCGCCGAACTCACCGCGAGCCCGCGCGTGGGCGTGCATCGCTATCGTTTCCCGAAGGGCAAGCCCGCGCATGTGCTGGTCGACCTGCGCACCAGCATGTACGACTACCCCGGCAAGGTGCAGTGGTCGCGCATGCGCATGCGCGATGACGGCACGCTCACGGGCTTCCGCGAAACGCGCGGCTGGGCGCCGGGTCGCCAGCTGTACTTCGCTATGCGTTTCTCCAAGCCCGTTAGCGGGCATCAGTTTCACGACACCGAAGAGAACGTCGTCTACAAAGGCTTCCCGCCGCCGGGCGAGAAGGACCCGCGCCAGCGTGCGCAGATCGAAGGACGCCAGCTCGTCGGCGCACTCGATTTCGACAGCGCGCAAGGCGGGACGATGGTCGTGAAGGTCGCGATCTCGCCGGTGAGCGAGGAAGGCGCCATCGCCAATCTCGACGCCGAAGTGCCCGGTTTCGACTTCGACGCCGTGCGCAACGACGCGAAGGCGCAGTGGTCGCAGGCGCTGGGCGCGCTCGATGTCGATGCGCCCGAACCGATGCGCCGCAGCGTCTACACCGCGCTGTACCACACGCTGATGGGGCCGTCGCTGTTCATGGATGCCGACGGACGCTATCGCGGTTCCGACAACGCCGTGCACCAGGCGAAGGGCTTCACGAACTATTCGACGTTCTCGCTGTGGGACACCTATCGCGCGTTGCATCCGCTGCTCACCATCGTGCAGCCGGAGCAGCGCACGAATGACTTCGTCAACTCGTTGCTCGCCTCGCGTCGCCACAGCGCCTACGGCGTGCTGCCGGTGTGGGCGTTCCACGGCCTGGAGACGTGGTGCATGATCGGTTACCACTCGGTGCCGGTCATCGCCGATGCGTACATGAAGGGCATTCGCGGCTACGACGCGAACGAAGCCCTCGACGCGATGGTCGCCAGCGCGAGCTACGGCCCGTACGACGGCATCGCGCAGTACATGCAGCTGGGTTACGTGCCGATCGACGAGGAAGGCGAGGCTGCATCGAAGACGCTGGAATACGCGTTCGACGACTGGACCATCGCGCGCATGGCCGATGCGATGGGCCGTGACGATGTGGCGAAGAACTTCGGAAAGCGCGCCACCAACTGGCAGCACGCGTTCGACGAATCCACCGGTTTCATGCGCGCACGCAAGCGCGACGGCAGCTTCCGCGAACCCTTCGATCCCAGCGCCAGCGGCTACGGCACCGACTACACCGAAGGCAACGCGTGGCAGTACTCGTGGTATGTGCCCCAGGATGTCGCGGGTCTTGCGAAGGCGCACGGCGGCGAAGACCAACTGCTCGCGCGCCTGGACGCCGTGTTCGACGCGAAGGTCGATCCGAAGATCTTCGAACACATGGAAGACATCACCGGCCTCATCGGCTGGTACGCACACGGCAACGAGCCGAGTCACCACGTTGCGTATCTCTATGCGTACGCCGGCCAGCCGTGGCGCACGCAGGCGCGCCTGGGCAACATCATGAAGACGCAGTACGCCCCGCGCCCCGATGGCCTCGCCGGCAACGACGACCTCGGCCAGATGTCGGCGTGGTACGTGTTCACCGCGCTGGGCTTCTATCCCGTCGCGCCGGGCAGCAACGAGTACGTCATCGGTCGACCGTTCATGCCGCGCGCCACGTTGAACCTTCCCAACGGCAAGCGTTTCACCGTCATCGCCGACGCCCTGGACGACGCGCATCCCTACATCGGCGCCGCGATGCTAAACGGCAAGCCGCTGGAGCGCGCATTCCTGCGTCACGAAGAGATCATGGCCGGCGGCGAGCTGCACTTCACCATGCAGGCGCAGCCGAACAAGGCATGGGCAACGGAGCCGCAGCAGCGCCCGTACTCGATGTCCACGCGTTGAGATCGCAAGGCGCGCGGCGCGACCGCGCGCCGTCCCACGATGCCTCTCACGTAGCCCGGGTAAGCGAAGCGCACCCGGGACCCGCGACCAGTTCGCGCTTAAGCCTTGCTTTCGCAAGCCCGGCCCACCCCCGCCGGCTGCTAAACTCCGCAGCCCACGGGCCTATAGCTCAACGGTTAGAGCAGGGGACTCATAATCCCTTGGTTCCAGGTTCGAATCCTGGTGGGCCCACCATCCTGCCGATCCATCTCGGCTCGTGATGTTCTTGAAACCATAAGTTGTCCGTTTCGGACAACTTATGATGTCAATGGAAGCATAAGTCGTCCGCGCCAACATGCGTAGGGCCTGAAGAATTGGTGGGTATTGCGCTGTTCGGGCTAGGCCGAATCGGCCCTGTCGGCCATCAGCTTCATCGCGCGTAGGGGCCGTGACGGTCGTGATCGGCCGCTCCCGCAGCGGCAAGTCACTCCTCGTAGCGCGCGCGAACCAAGCTTCTGACCATCCGGACGCCGGCGCCAGAGCGTTCGGCAACGATTCGGACTATTTCCTTTTCGGAAAGTAGATGCTGGCGTCGCCACACGGTGCGGAGCACACCGCGTGCCTTGGATTGCTGGCGCGCCTTCTCGCGTTCGATCCAGGCGAGCCGTTTGCGTGACAGTTGGCGCACCAGCGGAAAATGGCTGGCGCGGGCTGCCTGCAATGAGAAATCGTGCGTCCTGCAGAAGTCGGAGATAGTGGGGAAAGGCGGCCCGGCTTCTATGACCGCGATCAGCTCTTTTTCGAACCATTGGGACCTGCTGCGACCCGTCAAGGCCAAGGGGCGGGTACGCCGCTTTGGCATGGCTCGCTGGAAGTCGAACGTGGCTTGGGCGGCGGCATCCTCCGGAGCGGTGATGAGCTGCACGATGTCGACGTTGAAGTGCGCCGAGACTGCCACCAGCGAAGAGAGCTGAGGTTTGGCCGGATGTAACCTACTGTGGAAGAGATCGCCTAGGTCGTTTTCGAGTCGCGTCCGCTCGATCTCCAGGCTCGACAGGAATCGGTGCAGTGGAAGCGGCGCGGTCCGAGCAATCTCGGGCAGGCGAGCCACAAGAGTCTCAATCTGCGCTTCGCCGAACGTTGGTTGTCCCCGGTATGCGGCGCGGCCGCGCGTCTCGTCCAGCGGTGCCTGACAGGTGGTGCAGCGATGGAGCGTAATGCGGCTTTTGTCGTTTGATTGCAGTGCGCCGCAGGCGGGGCACCGATCAACCAGCCGGTGACGGTGGGCACTGCATCGTTCAATGCCCTGAATCCGCCACAGCAGGCGGTCATAGGGTTCACGTGCTGCGTCGAGGTCTTCCCTGAAGCACGCGGGACACCATTGGCGAACGTGCCTGATCGATCCGATGAAGTTGGCGGTGCACACGTCCTTGAGCGCGATGAGGGTCGTGCTCGAAAAGTCCACCCCCGTTGCGTCCTTCAGAGCGGATAGGCCTAGAACTACGTTCGGGCTGTAGCCATCCCATCGCAGTTCTTCGCACCGCGGCAGGTGGTGACCACGTTTTGCCAACCACCATTGACGCAGGTGGCTGATGAACTGGTATCGCGTCACGCCGTGCGCTGCGGCCAGTCTGTACATCAACGATGAGAGGCACTCGGTTCCAGTGGTGCCGACCGCGACCGGATGGACCTGAAAGTAGGGGGCGGTAGCGGTATTCATGAAGCAAACCCCACTGGGTCGCGCTTCGGATTCCTGCGGCCTGGCTTGCGCGGCATCCGACCGCGAATCGATGGCTGAGGCTCAGAGCGTACTGGCTTTGGTAAGGCCAAGGGATGTAGAACGCTCTCACCGTAGGCGATGTCCTGCGCGATCTCTTCCATCTGCAGTTGGTAGCGCGCTTTTTCGAAATGCTCCTTCTTGAGCTTGGGCGCGCCGGCGACCCACATCTCGGCCACTGCAATGAGGGCCCAACTGGAGACTAGGCCGCATGAGCCAAGCGAGCCGGCGTAGATGAGCTCCCGCATGGATAGCAGCGAGTGCCCCTTGGCCCAGGGAAGGAGCTCGTCATACGAGGCCAGAATGCGGCAAAACTCACGCATCTGCTCCTCGTCACCGCCGTAGCGGGGGAACTCAATCAACGACAGTCGGCCGTTGAGATGGGCCGAGCAGAAGCAGGAGCTGAGGAGTTCATACCCGCCGACCAGGAAAATGATTGCGCCGGTCTCATTTCCGAGGCACTTCAACGACTCCAGCGCTGCTTCACGGCCACCGCGATTCTTGACGCGCAATAAGTGGTGAGCCTCGTCGATGACGATCAGCCGGGTGTCTCGATGTTGAATGGTGCGCAGTAACTGCAGACGCGCATTCGTCTCCGTCTGGGAAAAGCGGGTCCGTTGACCGAGCTCGGTGTAGAAGGGGTGCTCCAGTGTGGTTAGCAGTTGCAGCGTCAGGTAGCGCGTGGAGACGAAACCACTGTCAGTGCGGCCACAATCAATTACGACCGCAGGGTGATGGCCATCGGCAGCCGTCGGAAAGGCCTGCGACACCGCCTGCCGGATGGCGGAGCTTTTGCCTACGCGGGTAGGACCAACCATGGCAACGACCGAGCCGGGCGGCATGAACGTGATCCGGCTGACCGCTGCGCGCACTGCTTGCTCGAAATGCGCGTGCGGGAACCTAGCCCCGCTTACGGCCTTCTGCAACTTGTTCATGACGGGCGCCCCTTTCCATAGGGCGCGATGTCCGTGACGGAAGGCCACGGGAGGTCCGGCGGCGGGCGCTTACGCGGCGCGGCTGGGGGGCGCACCGGCTTGGCGAACTGCCGCTCCCATTTGCGCGCGAGTCTGGCACCGTGCAGTGCCTTCAGTTTCGCCTGCTTCGCCCGCACATCGCCACACTCGATGTACAGCATCGACTCGAGTGCCGGCCGGAAATCGACCGTGAGGTCATCCAGACCGGCAGAGCCGTGAACGCAGGTAATCAATTCCCCGTTCCAGCGCACGTAGAGGCGATTGAGGTCCCAGGGTTCTTGGAATGCCTTGACGTGCTTTCCGTGGAAGTCACCCTTGAACAAGCTCGGGTGGCTAAACCAGCGTCCCAGATGGCGCACCCCTCGCGCGGCGTCGATCTTCAGCTTGGGACGAAGTGGGGCGGACGTCTGTGCCAGGAACTCCGCGTCGAACGTCGCGGGCCGTCCGCTGGACGGAAAGCGGGCGAGTGACTCCAGCACCAACTGCGAGCGAGCATGAAGCGAGTTAGGGGGTGGCGCATGGTTGAAGTGCTGGAACGCCCATTCCTCCAGCGCTTTGAAAAGGTCCATGATCGACCATGCTGCATGTCTCTGACCCTTATGGCTGCGGGAGGCCGATCGCCCACGCGCATCGTTGGTGGTGTTGCCTTTCTGTGTGCCCAGGAAGGCCTTGACGGAGTGGAACATGGCCTCGATTGGCCCCCCGGTGCGGGGATTGCCGGGCGGCCTGCTCTGCTTGGTGATGCCAAGCCCCGCGAGAACGCATTCGAAGTAGGTGGAATGAAACTCCGCTCCGTTATCAACCACGATCACCTCGGGCAGCCGCTGGTGCCGCCTCGCGCAATCACGGATGACATGCAGGCAAGTCAGGTGGCTCGGAGCGCGGAAGCTCAGCGCGACGGCCAGAATGGCGCCCGTGGCTTCATCACGCATGGCGGTGAGCCAAGGCCGTCGTGTTTCCGGCTTGTCGGTGTGACCCACCAGGACGTGCATGTCACACAGGTAGTGGTCGATGTGCCCGCGCTCGAATGCGCGTGCCGGTGTCAGGTGCCGATGCTCGGGGGCAACGGGGTGCGCGTGAGCATTCGCCGCGCGACGCCCGCTGCGCGAGCGCGCCCTGCTCTCCGCGGGAATCGACCGGCACCTGGTGCGGAAGGTGGTGTAGGACACCGGCAGCGATGAGCCAGGCAACCGACCGCATTTGACTGATTCCTGATGATCGAGCAAGTACTGCGTATATGCGGCACGCATGCTCGGGCACTCGGGTTTGAGGTAATGCGTGCGTATTGATTGATCGACCTGCAGCTGTTCCGGCTTTGAGACCCTAGGCAGGCGATTGCCTTTGCAGCGATGGCGCGGGGCCAACCCCAGCAGATGACCTGCGGCTCTGCGGCATGCCGCTCGCCAGCGGCGGTACGTGCGCGCCGTGTGCTTTGCGGGCCTGTCGCCGCTGAGCTCCTGTTGCCGCGCGAACGCACCACGAATTTCGCGGCTGTGCATTTGCGTGCGGCTCGGCCCAACCGATGTCATCGCGTCGCTGGCAGCGTAGTGGTCGGCAATTGCCCTGCTGTCGGCGGCTACCAGGCACTGAGCCGGGACCGAAATGCGGCAACGGTCAAAATCGCTGTGCAGAGCCCCCTTGTCCAGCAAGCGCAGCGCGGCGGTGGCGCTCGTGAGTCCTGCTTGTTCCAGAAGTTGTTGCAGACTCCAGACTGTGTCCGTCGGCGCGCGACTGAGCGTGCGGGCAAGCCGCTTCAGATCCGCAGGATCGCACTCGCTTTCGCGTGATCGAAGCAACAGGTCCAGATTCTCGACGCGCATCTTGTCGGTTGGACCGCTGATATAGATCGAGTGCTCCAAGCCGATGCCGCGAAAATAGCTTGAGGCTGCCACGTCACATGCCTGCGCTCCCTCCACGCGCCAGCGCGCCGGATAGATTCGCGCGTTCTCAAGGCACTGTTCGCGTGTCTTGACCTGAACTACTTGCACCTGGTTCTTGCGCAACACCAGGAAATCCGGGAAGCGCGAAGTGACGGCGCTCCTGCGCAAGCGGATCGAAGCGGGAGATTCGCATGCCGCGTGCCAGCTCGCGCGCGAAGTCGAATTCTGTGCGGACTCGGAAACGACGAGTCAACGCATGGGCATGGTGGCCGATCGCATCAGGGCCTCCGAAGCGCAGGGCGAGGTCGTGTTGAACAAGAACGACGTGCTGCAGACGATGGCCGAACTGGCCAGGGCGCGCAGCGAGTACTGCGTCGGCATGCCACCTACCAGTCCGGCCGAAACGGTCAACCTCTGGCGACAGGCCGCCCTGCGGGGCCACCTTCCTTCGATGCTGCGATACGGAACCGGCCTTGCGTTCCGGCACGACCGCCTGCTTGATACTTTGGACGAGCTGAAGGTCTACCGGCGCGATGGCGTCGAGATGACCCGGCGTGTCGCGCAAAGTGGGAATGCCGAGGCCAGCCTGGTGCTCGCACGCGCCTACGCGCCACGTAACACGGGGCCCGATCGAACGCCCCTGCTGCGCCAGGCGGTAACGCCCGACGCGGCGCAATCGCTCGCGTATTACCTGCTCGCGCAGCACACGTTGCTGGCCACGACGTCGCCGTACATGACGGCCCTGCAGCTCCAGACCGAGACTCGGGGCTTGCAGCTGATGATGTCGCCCGATGAGGTACGTGAAGGCGAGCGGCGATTCGACGACCTGACGCGTGACCTGAAGCCAGTGCCGGGTGCGATCTTCGATGTGATGAGCGAAGGCGAACGCGATCTGTATGGGCCGACTCCGGACACCGCCTTGTGCGAGCGCCGCAGCGAGGTAACGGTCGGTTTGATGCAGAATTGATCTTTGGATGGAGGTGGTGCAAAGGCGATGGTGACGTCCGCACCAGATTCGAGGCAGCAATTCCAGAGATTTCGTCGAACGGAGGCAACGCGATGAAGGGTCTGCTCGGAGCGCTCGTGCTCTGCATGGCGATGGCGGGTTGCGAAACCGAGGTCGTCGAGCATCGCTATCCGACGTTGGCCGACGCGAGGGCGGATCACCTGTTCGAACGAGGCTGGCTTCCCGACGTGTTGCCGCCATCCTCGGTCGATATCCGCACCGTCAACAATCTGGACGTGGACACTTCGAGCGGCAGCTTCGGCTTCCAGCCGTCGGAAGCGTCACTGTTGTTTGGAAGGCTGAGTGCCGGCGCTTCGATGAAGGCACCTTTCTCCGGGTGGCCTGCAACGTTGGCGGACTACGAGAAGCGTGGGTTCACCGCATGGAGCTACCGGGATCAGTACTCGCACTGGGCTTTCTTCTGCAAGAGCGGTGCAGGCAGATGCGAGTACACGACGTGGTCGACCAACCGTTAGCACGGCCTATTCCGGCCGATAGCGGACATCGAGGCGGTGACGGTGCCCGACCGATGCTAATGTCCGTTTGGGCCCGAAGCGGGCACGAGGGAGTTGGGCTATGGAAGCGATAGAACTCTTTGGGCCAAAGTTGAGTGCGCTCCTGGCACTCGTGGCGTTTGCGTACTTTCTGTTCGCATTCGCCCCCGTTCTTTGGCCTGCGTTTAGAGCGTTTGGGCGCAAGGGCCGCCTCCCAAGACCATGGCTGTTTACCCTCGTCGTCGGTGCGCTTGTCTACGGAATGTTCTGGTTTCTTCTGTGTGCGCTCATGATCCCCGCTGAGATGTACAGCGTATTCATAGCGCCGCAGCTGCAAGAGGCTGGGCTCCCGCACGGGGAGGCCTTGGTAAGGGTGGCCGATTTGGCCGGCAAATACTGGTGGTTGGGCTTGCCGCCGCTCCAGCTGCTTTCTACCGTCCTGGTTACGCGCAAGTTGGCGGCCAAGTGGGATCGACTATGCGCAGCGGCCGCATCCTAACGAAGGACGTGTTTCTTTGAGACTTAGGTCGATCGAGGCTTCGCGCGTGTCCGCTCCCGGCCGATAGCGGACGTGGGTCTCGCTAGTAGCTCGGTTTCCATTTGAGGACTGCGTCCGATGGTGAGCGCCCGGTGCAACATTTGCGGTCGAAGGCTTGACGTCTCGGGCGACCCGCTCACTGCTGATTACGGTGGCGATTGCTGGGGTTGCGTAGGGACCGTGGAGCTCGGTTGGCCGGAATCGGCCGAGCGGGTTGCGGAGGAAATTCGAGTTGGACTTAGAAAGCCTGATGGGGCGGCCAAGCCGCCGCTCGACGGTTAGCAGGCGTACGTCCGCTTCTGGCCGTTAGCGGACATCCGCGAGCGGTGCTAGTGTCCGCTCTCTCCTCGACTGTCCGGGATTCCAGTGGATCGTTTAAACCCGTACGCACCGCCTTCGTCTACGGTTACCACAAAGCAATCCGGCTTAGCCGGTTCCACACGCATCCTGCTGGCGTGCCTGGTAGCCGCACAGCTTGTAGTGACGCTCTTCTCGTTGCCCGACGCGCTGCATCGGTTCCGGTATGGCGATATTTCTCCGCTCGCATTCTTCGGAGCCCTGTTTGCCATGGGCATGCTCACCTTGGGTGGGGCGCTGGTAGTGGCGCGGCGTCGCCCTACAGCTTCTCTTCTGATCGCTGCTGCAGTAGGCGCGCTTGCGGCTCTTCAATGGCACGCACCGTTCGTACTGTCCGGCACTGCCATCAGCGCTATCGCGGTAGTGGTTGTGCTCGCGATGGGGCGGTCTAACCGGTAAGGGAACTAACGAAGCCAAAACGAAGATGCTTCGCCGCTCTGCTTTGGACCTGCAGACGGCAACGTTCGCTTCTGGCCGGTAGGGGACGTTCGGCGGGACCGGCGAGGCATCGGCTGCTAATGTCCGCTTTCGACCCAAAGCAGACATCGGCAACGACTGAGAACTGGGAGCTGCATGAAGCGCCGAATGTTGGTGGCCGTTGTCTTGTTGGCCGTTGGTGGATGCACGCATACGCCGTATCGGCCACCCGCTGCGGGGGCGCCGTCTGCCTCTCTAGTTCTAAAACGAGGTGACAGTGCTCTGCCGGACCACCGGCAAGGGGGCATATTTGCTGTCGATGGCCATCCCGTCGAACTTGACCAGCAATTCTCCGTCGTTCTGCCGCCGGGGCGTCGCGCCATAGCTTTCCTATGTCCAGGGTGGATGTACGTCGACGGGTTTCCCGTAGAGAGGCACGGCTTTCAGGCTGGACAGCGATATGAACTCCGTTGCACCGCTGGCGACATTCGCATAGAACAGATTGAGTGAGCGCCTAAAGCGTTAGTAGGTCCGCTTCCGACCCGAAGCGGACATTCCAGGGGGCGCATGGCTGGATGGCGGAAGAAGAAAGCACCGCCGGCGCGCGGTATGAGAGTGAAGGCGCTGATTGTCTGCATCGCGTTGACGATGTCCTTCAGCGCATGCGATCTGCTGACGGCGAAGTATGTCGACGTTAGTGAAGAGACCGGAATTCGCGAGATTGTATCGACCTCGAGAAGGACAAAGATCGATCTTCTACTTCTTGGCGTGGACTTCTATCCATCAAAGCACAGGATCGAGTCCTACAGGTTGGTCCCTCCGCCGGGATTCGATGGGCCGGAGGTTCTTTCGAGATCGCGACTTCCGCAGGGCACGATTCTTCATTTCACCGGCGCGAAGAGGTGCGAGAACTGCGCTCCCAAGAATGTGCTGCTGAGTGCGACAGTGGATGGCTTTGTCCAAGAACGGCCGGTTTATATCGACATGGCGTTCATCGACCTTCTTGAATAGTCCGCGGCCCTGCGACGGCTTGCTGTGATGCAGGTTCGCGCATATCCGCTCCTGCCCAGAAGAAGCCCGCCAACGCCGATCGTGCTGCGGCCCTTCGCAATAGAGAAGGCCCGCCGTTGGCGGGCCTGAATTGCTCAACCTGCTGCGCCGTTACTGCGCCAGCGCCTTGACCAGATCGAACAGGTAATCGCGCCCGACATACACCGAGCGCACTTCCAGCCGTTCGTTGAGTCCATGCGCGCCATTACCATCGGGGTCGCCCCACATGCCGGGCACGCCGTAGGTCGGGATGCCCACGGCCGACATGTAGAGTCCGTCGGTCGCGCCGGTCGACATCGACGGGATCACCGGCACGCCGGGGAAATACTTCGCGCTCAACGTCTCCATCGGGCCGATGATCGCCGGGTCGAGCGCGGGCGACTTGGCCAGCGGCTTGTCCTTGCGTGCGAGGTCGATCGAGATGGCGGGATTGCCGATGACTCCGGCCAGCGCATCCTTGATCTCCGCAGGCGTATGGCCGGGGAAGATGCGGCAATTGACGTTGGCTTCGACCCGCTGCGGAAGCGCGTTGACCGCGTGTCCGCCGTCGATCATCGTCGCCACGCACGTCGTGCGCAGCATCGAGTGGAAGCCCTTGTCGGTGTTGACGACCGCTTCCGCTTTGGCGTCGGCCGGATCCTTCGCCAACGCCACCATCGCCGCGCCCAGCTCATCCTTGCGCGCCGCACCGGCGCGCGAGAAGAAGGCGCGGGTCGTGTCGTTGAACTCGGTCGGGAACTCGTGCCCACCGATCTTCAGCAACGCCTCGGACATGGCGTAGATCGCGTTCTCGCGCACGGGTTGCGAGCTGTGTCCGCCGGGATTGGTGGCGACCAGCTTGTAGTCCTGGTAGGTCTTTTCGCCCACCTGGATCGATTGCGCGACCAGGTGCCCCTTGCCATCGGTGTCGCCGCCGCCGCCTTCATTGAGGGCGAAGGCCGCGTCGATCAGCTCGCGCTTGTTGTTGGCCAGGTATTGCGCGCCGTTGAACGCGGTGTCGGTCTCCTCGCCGCAGGTCAGCGCCATCTTGACCGTGCGCGCGGGCTTGTAGCCGCTCTGCTTGAAGCGGATGAGCGTGTCGGCCCACGTCGCCGCCATCATCTTGTCGTCGGCGATGCCGCGCGCGTAGTAGTAGCCGTTCTCCTCGACCAGCTTGTACGGGTCGCGCACCCAGTCGGCGCGGTTGGCCGCCACCACGTCGATGTGCGCCAGCAGCAGGATCGGCTTGAGCGTGCTGGACGTGCCGGGATAGACGGCGACCACCCCGCCTTCCTTCGGGTGCTCGGGTACCGAGAACAGCGTGATCTGATCGTCGGTAAAACCTGCCGCCTTCAGGCGCGCGGCGATCTGCCCGGCGGCCTGGGTGCAACTGCCGGTCGTGACCGAAGTGTCGGTCTCGACCAGTTGTTTGTAGAGCTCGAAGAAGCGTTGCTGGTCGGGACGCAGCGGGCCCATCTTGCCGGTCGGCACCTGCGCCGCCACCGGACCCGCGATCAACGCGCCTACCGCCAACGCCATCCACATCGTTCTCATGCTTCACCCCTTGGTTGTATACGCAAATCATGCGCGGGCCCGCGAAAACCGCCCGCCCTGATCCGCCTTCTACAGCATTTCGGGCCGGTTTGGATGCCGGCGGGTTTGGCTTGGCGCGGGATCGGCCGGCGGTGATGCTTGTTCGAGGGATGGCCCTTTCATAAGCTGACGCGAACCGAAGGGGACGTCACGAATGGAATGTTTTGCACACGAAGGAAAAGCCGCTGTAGCGGTGTGTAAGAACTGCGCCAAGGGGGTCTGCCGCCATTGTGCGATCCCGGTTACCAATGGACTGGCCTGCTCTGCAGCGTGCGCACCGTTCGCCGAGTCGGTCGCGCAACTGCAGTTGGCCACCGTCCGTAACACGGGCCTCTATCGCGCCCAGAGAAACGCCCAGTTGCTGATGGCGGGCGGACTTGTCGCGGTAGGTGTCGGCCTTGCATACAACTATCCCAGGGACTACAGCGGCTGGACGTTCCTGACACTGGGCTCACTCTTCGCGGTTCTGATCCTGCGAGCGGGCAGGATGAAGAAATAGACGGCGATCACCGCGACGTGTTCTGGATGTCCGCTTCCGACGGATAACGGCCGTTCCATGGCGAGTTGCCACGCGCCATGGCGCGCACGGAACCTGGCGGGCAGAAGGCCTTGATGGTGCCGTAGCGTGGCTCTACCACGGTGCATCGCGTTCCGAGGGTGCCCGATCGGGGCTATGGGTGTGGGTTCCTTACCCAAACCGCTAACGCCAGATCGAGCCGAAGCCGCATTGGTTGGCTGATTGGAGAAGGTCCGCTGCTGGCCGATAGCGGACATTGGACCCAGCCAGCCCCGCGAGGGCGATGCTAATGTCCGCTCTCGAACCACAGCGGCCATTCGCTGGGGCCGCAAGTTCGCGTATCGAGTGATGAGGGGAAGAATGAGATACTGGCTTGGGCTGATTGCATTGTTCCTCATCAGCTGCGCCCACACGGACGGTGCATCGGTCCTGGTTGAGCCTGGCACTGCGGCTGTTTCTCCGGACGGAACACTTCGTGAGTCCATTGGCATCGAGACACTCGGCGGAGTGTTCACTCCGTTGCTTGCCAAGGGTTGCAAGGTCCCGTGTTCGCGCTCCCAGAACTTCAGCACTGCCGAGCACGGCCAAAGCCAGATCCTTCTCCACCTCTTTCGCGGGGACGCGGCTCTCACCAAATCCACGCATCCTCTGGGCAACTTCCAGATCATTGGTATCGCCTCCGCGCCGCGCGGAGAGCCCAGCATTGGCGTGGAGTTCAGAGCGGATGAAGATGGAATCACGCTCAGGGCCTTAGACAACAATGGCAGGTCTCGCCTGTCCATTGCTCGCGTTGCCCCCTGACCACCATGCAAGCCGAGGTCACTAGAAGGGCGGCTGACCGCGTTGGATGTCCGCTTCTGGCCGATACCGGACGTTCGACCGGATCGGTCCGTCGCAGCGATGGTAATGTCCGCTTCCGTCCCGAAGCGGACATTGAAGACGGGGGAGCTTGAATGCATCTGGAAAGTGTCGAGATCTATTCAGATCAATCGAATATGGCTGTCATCCGGCACCCCGGGCGCCGGTTCCCAGGCATTCTTGTGCAAGGCGACACGCTGCACGCGTTGTATTCGCAGGCCGAACTCGCGCTCGGAAATGGGGCTGACGCGATGGATGAGCTAAGCGACTTGCGAGACCGCCTCCACGAGATGCTCGACCATTACAAAGCAGTTCTACTGGAACACGGCCAGATGCTCCCGTACGCGGAGTAGCAACCTGATGTCCGCTCCTGGCCGATAGCGGACCTCGGCCGAACAGACGGGCGAGGGCGGGTGCTAATGTCCGCTTTCGACCCAAAGCGGACATCCGGATTCTTTCGACGCTGCTTTCGGCGACGGGATTCCCTGGATACACAACTGGACCCGCGAGTTCACCCATCAGGTGTCTTGATCCCATGGAAAATGAGTTGCCATTGCCAGACGGTGCCGCCGAGGACGCGGATGCTGTCGAGGTCGCGCGCATCTGGGTGACCCGGCAGGATCTTCTCGTGTCACTCAACGTTGGCCTCTACCCGCCGGAGGTGAGTGCCGGCGAGACCTCTGCTTGGGGAGACATCCTGGCGGACACCGTCAAGCACCTCGGCAAGGCACTATCCCAGCGCTATGACCTCAGTCCGGCTGCCGTCGAACGGGAGATCGTGGCCAGGTGCATCCAATCGCTTGAGCAGTACGAAAAGCCCTTCGTGGGCGGTTTCAATAGCGACATCGGATAGGGACCGAAGCTGCTTCTCGAACGGCGAAGATCGGGCAGGTGGGGAACGGATCGGGTGGTAATGTCCGCTTTCGACCCAAAGCGGACACATTGGATCTGGGTCGAGACGGGTGCACACATGGGGAACTGAAATGCTGGTACGCGTGGTCGTTGCTGTGGGATTGCTCACCGGCGCTCCGCCAGTGCTGGGGCAAGAATTGGATTCGTTCTATGAGGACGTGCTCGTTACGTTGACGCATGAGTGTTCAGATGCCTTTCCTGATTTGAAGGAAAGTATCGACGCGTCAATTCTTGGCTACGTGAAGGCGAACCACGCCGCATTGTCAGCGGACTACGTGGAGAGAATTCGGCAGGCGCCATCGAGCAAGAAGACCTTCACTCGTGAACAGTGCGTCCGGATGGCAGCGTTGCCGCAGGTTTCGATGAGCGTGCTGTTCGAGCAGGCTGCGAAGGAGCGGCTAGAGGCGGAGGAAGCCAGAGCCGCGTTCGAGCGCGGAAGTAGTTCACCTGCGGATGAGTGAAGACGCGCAGCGTTGCCCAGAGGTTTAGATCGACAACATGCAGGGCCACTTCTGGCCGATAACCGGACCCACGGGTCCGACTATTAGATAGTTAGGCGTCAGACATGACTCGCCCAATAGTTTCAGAAGGCTACGAGATGCTCCTGGTCGGGCTCGCGACAGCGCTTGTGCTCGCGGCGAGTCATAAATGGCCCATGTATGCGTACTACCTATGGGGCGCGTTCATCGCCGTCATCGTGACGCGCCTCTACTTCGATTTGAAGAAGCCGGTAAATTATGAGTCTATTCGTGTTTTGCCAGGTGGGGTCGAGTACGTAGTATCTGGTCAAAAGCGCCTTGTGAAGTTCGATGAAGTGGTGACGCTATCGCTGATTCGGGAGCAAGCGATTTTCGATTGCCTCGACGGACCCTACATCGAATCGAAGTGGTTCTTCCGAATGGTTGATGGCTCTGGAGTTGAGGTCGTGGACGAGTGGCCGCATCGTAGATTGCTGATCCAAAGCTTTCGGACGCAGTTGCCTCATTTCGATGAACGCGCAGCGCGTGCAGGTGTCAGAGCGTCGGCTGAGGGTGAGTGGCTCTGCTATCGGGCGCCAAGGCTTCCGCCCGGCGCGTAAGAATTCATTCAAGCCAACTTTCAGGCGCTGGCGGAGGGCCGCTTATGGAATCGGGTGACTTGCGATGACGTTGTACCGGGTGGTTCTTAGGTGCACAGGCATACCGGATTCGGCAGGCGCCGAGGCGGCGACAGACGTCGCTCGCGAGTTCGAGGAGAACCGTCCGTGGCACACCGTCGTAGATTGTCGCTGGGACGGGACACAGCTCATGCTTGAAGGGCACAACGACTTCGATGCCGATGGACTCGCGTTGCTCCAGGAGTTCAGTGACTGCATCGCGGCGTACGTTCCTGGAACATTCGGGTACGAAGTAAGCGTTGTGTCGGTTAGCCAGGTCGAAGGGCGATGATGGCGCCAACGTCCGCTTCTGGCCGATAGCGGACATCCGGGCGTTCGATTTCCTCCCGATCCAGCGGTTGCAGTCGAGCTAGGATCGCCGAGATGCAAGGCAAACCTGCAGGGATCCAGGGGAAGGAGTGGACATGCGACGCCGCATTTCAGGTGGGAGCTTGAGCAGGTCCATTGGACAGTACATCCGTGGTGGCTGCTTTGGTTGTATCGGAATCCTCGCGGTCGCAGTCGCAGCCGCAATGCCCGCTTCAGTCCACGCAGTCGACGTCATCGGACCGAAGCCGATGCCGTCGGCGCGCAAGTGCACGTTGCCGTTGCACGGCAGCCTCGTGACCGGGTATCGCACAGCCGCGTACCTGAAGAAGTGCGGACAGGTGGCGCCAGGACTTCCCACCACGCTTGTCGTGGCGGATATCGGTGAGCGCAAGGTTCAACAGAAGACGTACCAGATCGGCGCGCATAACCCCCATCTGGTCTCGACGGACGACCGCGTCCTGCGCTGGGTGCAGATGGTGCCGGGCCGGAACGCGCTCTCCGATCATCTGGTGTTCGTCGAACTCGAATCCGCCACGGGACGCGTTGCCACCCTCGACGAACTACACGTTCCGTTCGTCGGGCACGTGGTGGGACTCGCGCGAGGCGAGGGTTGTGCGATCGCCAGAATGCGCGGTGGCCCAGCCACGGGCGGCGCTGCGCTGGTTCTGGTTACCTCCAGTCGCCTTCAATTGCTGGCCACCGGGAACAGAGAGGATGTGGTGTTCTGGGATTCTGCCAGCAGTGCTTTTGTGCTCGAACGTGGAAGCGCGTCGTCCGCGCGGGCAGTGGACTGTTCGGGCCGTCCCGCCACGCTGAGTGCACGCGCGACGGCGCTGCTGGCCAAGCGCGAGCATGGCCTGGACCGATACCTGAGCATCCCGGCGACGGGAGCTGTGGCGTTCGACCCGCTGGAACGTTCCCGAGGTGCGGCCGTGCTGGTGCAATTGCAGGTTGCGGGCGCCGAAAGCGCAGAAGCCGCCTTGGAGTTTCCATCTATCCACGATGTGGCCGGCACCGCGTCCGGCAGATCGGCCGTCGTGACCGAACGAAGCGTCGAGGTATTCGCACCCGGTGGCACCCGACGCTCGATTCCGCTTGCCGGCGTTTCCGGCTGGTACACGCAAATCCAGTTCCTTAAAGGGCGTCCTGCGCTCGTCGTGCTGAGCGGATCGAGCCTGACCAGCTACGAACTGGCGCCCTGACGGCAGGAGCTAAGGGGGCGGGTGCTAATGTCCGCTTTCGACCCAAAGCGGACATCGGGTGTGGCAGCAAGTAGGGCGCAATAACATTGCGCCTCCACTCAAGGCATGAGCGGCGCAATGTTATTGCGCCCTACGTGTTGCAAAGGATGGCACTGATGAAACAGCTTCGACGCGGCTTGCTTCTGCTGTTTGCGTTGGCGGCCGCCGGCTGCAGCGGCCTCGCTCCACGCAATCCCCCCACGTATGCGCCTTCCGCGCCCACAGCTATTCTTGGGCGGGTAATAGAGCTTAGGGAGCGAGGCGCCTGGATCGACTTCGACAACGCGTTCGTCTCCTACGACAGCGTCGTTATCGAGATTCTTGCGCCCGTGGATGCCGCGGGGAAGCGCTTGTATCTCCAATATCAAGGTGAGCCGAGCGCTCACGGACTGGTCATACGGCCAGGTCAAGTACTCGCGTTCACGCTGCCCGTTGTGCCCAGCTCGCAGTGCTGCGAGCCGTACTTGGGTGACCTGGCCGACCTCCGAGAAGTTGCGGCCGGCAACTGAAGCGCTGATGTCCGCTTCCGACCGAAAGCGTCCTTTGCGGATCGGATCGAAATCGTCGGCGGTGCTACTGTCCGCTTTTGACCCGTAGCCGGTGTTTCGGATCCGGCCGACCCTCAGGCACGAACTTGACCTCATCGACGAGAACCATCGCGCTGCTGCCCGGCTTCATGCTGGACGATGCGCTCTGGGACGACTTTGTGCCGCATCTTCCAGACGATTGGAACGTGCGGCGCATCGCGCTCCCGCGCGGCCGCACGGTGGCTGAGGTCGCGCAGGGCGTGGCGGAGCAGCTCGCCGGCCCGGTCGTGCTTGTGGGGTTCTCGATGGGCGGCTACATCGCCCGCGCGCTTGCGGCCGCATACCCGCAGCGGGTCGAAGCGCTGGCGCTGGTGGCGACCTCCGCGCGGCCGGAACGTCCAGCCGCGCTGCTGCCGTCTGCAGGGGTGTTCGCGGGGCTCAGCCGGCGGGCGATTCAAAGCTCGTTGAGTCACGATCACGCGAACGATCAGGTAATGATGGATCGTGTGCGCGCAATGAGCGTGCGCCTGGGGGCGGACGCCTTCGTCTGGCAGTCGGCGCTGGATCGAACCGACGTGGCATTGAACGAAATCGCGTGCCCCACGCTGGTCGTGGCGGCGAGCCAGGACCAGCTCCGCTCGATCGACGAAGTCCGCGAACTTGCCAGCGCGATACCGGGAGCGCGACTGGAAATCATCGAAGGATCCGGGCACCTGATACCGCTCGAGGCCGCCGCTTCGCTGGCCGACGTGCTGGTCGACTGGCTGGGGTCGCTTTCGCCGTTCGCACCTGCACACGATCAGATTCGACGTTGATGTCCGCGCCTGGCAGACGGAACGCCGGAGGCGGCTGCGACCACGTGTGCTTCGGCTATACGTCCATCACGTGTGGAAGGATCGACCTGCGGCCATGCACGAATGCGCGCAGGCCTCCACTGCCGGTCATCAGCGCGGAACCTGCGGCACGACGCTGCATCCATCCGATGCAGAATCCGTCGCCGCCTGCAGGATCGCCATGATGGCAATGGCTTCCTCGGGTGGCACGGGATTGGCGCCGTTGCCCGCGATGGCGTCGGCAAGCCCGGCGTAGAAGCGGGATTGATCGCCCGGCAGCGCGGCGCGTGTCTGGAGCGCGTCGTCATCGCATCGCCATTGCAGCGGGTCGCGATCCACGCCCCATTGCGGATCGCCCGGTCGCACGCCAGCGAGCAGTTGCGACTCCTGCGGATCGGGCTGCGCCTTCACCAGCGATCCGCGCGTGCCATGCACGACGAAGCGCGCGCCGGGAATCGCCGCGAGCATGCCCACCTGCAACACCGCACGCGTCGCGCCGAAGGACAGCACGACATGCGCCCAGTCGTCCGTCGTCGCGCCATCGCGTTGTCGCGCGAAGCTCGCCTGCACGGTGTCGGGCCAGCCGAACAGCGACAGCGCCTGGTCCACCAGATGCGGTCCCAGGTCCCACCACAATCCCGTGCCGGCACCGGGCCGTTCGCGCCATCGGTCGCGCACCTGCGGGCGGAAGCGTTCGATGCGCGATTCGAAATGACGGACTTCGCCTACGAGCCCCTCCTGCATCGCCTGGCGCACCGTCAGGAAGTCGCTGTCCCATCGCCGGTTGTGGAAGACCGAAAGCAGTCGTCCATGCGCCCGCGCCGTCGTCCGCAATTCGATGGCCTCGGGAAGGCTGGGCGTCATCGGCTTGTCGACGACGACGTGTTTGCCCGCGCGAAGCGCAGCCTGCGCCAGCGGAAAGTGCGTGTCGTTGGGCGTGGCGATCACGACCAGATCGAGGTCGGCATCGACAATCGCCCGCATCGGATCGTTCACGACCGCGACATCGGGCAGGTCGGCGCGCACCTGCTCGGGGCGGCTGGAAGCAACCACGTCCAGCGACAGGCCGGGCACGGCGCGGATCAGTGGCGCGTGGAAGGTGCGCGCGGCGAAACCGTATCCGATAAGTGCGACGCGGATCGGACTGGATGCGTGGTTCATCGGGGCGGTCACCTGTGGGCGTAGCCGGGATTGTGCCTCTTGCGAACGTTTTCCGGATGCTTCGGCGCGAAAGGTATCGGGTACGCGCTGTACACGCAGAACGACCAGGAACGTAGGGCGCAATAGCATTGCGCCGCACTTGCGGCGAAGCGGCGCAATGTTATTGCGCCCTACGTGAGATCGCGCCCTGGTAGCGGCTTTGCCGTATCGGTCCGGATGGAGATTCGGATTGACGCTGCCTGCGTCGGTCGATAAATGGATTGCGGGGCTAGATGCCCCGTTGCTTAGTCGATGCTTCGTTCACTTCAAGGATATGAAATGAAAAGGATAGATCGCTCGTACAAGCAGTTTTCCAAAGCCCTGTTGCTGGGTCTTCTGGCCATCAGCCCGCAGGTACTGGCAGAGCAATCGGTCGAGATCGGGGATCAGATCTTTACCTGCTCGACGCGATGCAACGTCAGCTATTCGGGTGGGTACTACCATGTGACCGATTGCTGCGGCGGACGAGTCAAGATGCAACGGATTGCGTGACAAATCGTCCGCGCCATGATCGTGGCGCGGACTTCTGCCAAAGGACGGAAAAGCATGCGTATGGACAAATGGACGATCGCAGCAGGCGCGCTGCTGACGCTGGTGGGTTGCACCAGCGCGAATCAGGATGCTTCGAAGGACGAAGCCGTCCCCACCGAAAGCGCTAAGGCGTCGTCATCGGATCGTGCGCCGACGGCGAATGGAGACGCACCCGAAGCCGGATCGCCACAAGTACAAGTAGCGGAAAAAATCACGCCGGCCACCCAGGGTGCGACGTTGCCCGCTCCCACCGTATCCAGATACCTTCCCACCGAACAGCGCCTAATGCGCCAGGACGGGATCGCGCTGGAAACCGTGATGCCGCTGCTCGCATCCGCACACTTCGATCAGAGCATCAACGCATTGGGGCGCGAGTCCTCGCGCGATGCGGAGGCGCAGCAACTGACGCGTTTGTATGCGCAGGAAGCCATGCAGGCGCTGGAAGGAAAGGGACAGCTTGCCGGTCTCTCATGCGGACTGAGCGTCTGCATGGGCGCGGTCCGGATGTCGTCGAAGGAAGCGGCCAGCGAATGGTCGAACGCCTTCGCCGATCGCAAGAGCGCGCCTAGCTACAGCTTCGTCAGCGACATCCGGCAGATCGGTGCGGGCCAGTACGAATCGCGATTCGTGTTCTCCACCGACCCGGCAGCCAACAGCCTGACCGGCGTAGTGCAGCCAGGGCGAAAGTAGGGCGCGTAACGCCGGCTCCGGACGCATGAGGCGCGTCCGGAGCGGGGGACGTCATGCGCTAGTCGTTCGCCGACGCCTCGAAGAGGAATCCTTCGATGCACGAGAAGAAGCCGAGCCAGTAGCCGGTGCGCGTGGGGTCCTTGAAGTCGATGTCGGCGGCGATGCCGCCCAGCGTTCCCATGCCTACCAGGTCCGGGTTGGCCCGCAGCCATTGCGCGTATTGCGTTGCGTACTGGCGGCCGATGGATTCGGCTTCGATGTGATCGCGGAAGTTCTCGCCGGTGGGCGGGACGTTCCAGTAATGCGCGCGGCCTTGTTCGCTGGGGGCGACGAAGGGGAGGGCGGTGAGGGGGTGTGCTTTCGCCGGTTCGCGGCGGGTGCGTTTGTTCTTCGACATGATGAAATTCCTTGAGAAAGGGATTCCGTCGGCCCTGCCGCCAAACAGGGTGACGGACGACGCGAGGTTTGGCGGACCGGTATGTCGGACCCGGCGAGCCTTGCGGCTCCCCCGCGCCGCCCGCCATGCGAGAGCGCTGTACGCAGGTGCCCATCATCGCGATGCATCGGAAAAAACAAAAGCGCCGGCATCTGACGATGGGCGCTTGCGCCCGAGCATGATCGGGCCGCCAAGCCCGGCACCGGAATTTGCCGGTGCACTACCAGCGTGCCGCCGCATCGCGCGCCATTCAACGACGCATGTGCGTCAGTTCAAAGTTCGGTGTCAGCCTTTTTCGCAGTGCGGTCATCGCGCCTACGGTTGTCGCGCTCGCGTCGATCGTGCACGGGCCGGTGCGCAACGCATTCGTCGAGTGCGACGCGTCCCGGGTGCGCTCGCAGGTTCATCGACGTCTCCTCGAGGGAATGCGATTGCGATGGGATGGCTGCGAGGTGGGACGCGCTGCACGGGTCGGCGTCCTGTCGAGCCCGCCGTGAGGCTAAAGGAGCGCCGTGAAGCCTCCGTCAAGCGGGGCGCGGTCGTACCCGTCGCCCTATTCCCGGTTCCGTCGGCCGATTCCGCGGTTCGTCGCAAGCCGGTTGCGGGGCCATGGCGCCGGTTGCAGCCTGAGCCTCGCCGGATGTCCGGCATCGTCCTGCGAGCTGTCATGAAGACGTTGATCGCCCTGCTGGCCTGGTGCCTGCTGCTGGTTCTGTGCTGGCCGCTCGCGCTGCTGGCGTTGGTGTTGTGGCCGTTGGTCTGGCTGGTATGCCTGCCGTTCCGGCTGGTGGGCATCACGTTCTCGGCGCTGTTCGCCTTCCTGTCCGCGCTGCTGACGTTGCCGGCGCGACTGCTGGGCTGGCGTCCGCACGCGGCGGCGGCATGACGACCGGGCGCGAGCCGCCCGACCGCAAATCAATCGACCGACTCAAGGAAGTTCGAACATGAAGCAGTTCATGTCAGTGGTCGCCACGCTGTCCGCAGCCATCGCATTCGCGGGCGCGGCCGTGGCAGGTACGAAGGACGATCCGGCCGTCGAACAGGCGGCGTTGACGCGCACCATCGGCAAGCTCGACACCGCGGTGTTCGACGCCTTCAACACCTGCGACGTCCCCGTGCAGCTGCAGAAACACGCCAGCTATTTCTCGCCGGACGTCGAGTTCTACCACGACACCGGCGGCGTCACGTGGTCGCGCGAGGAGATGATCGAGAGCACGCGCAAGTACGTGTGCGGCAAGTTCCGCCGCGAACTCGTGCCGGGCACGATGAAGGTGTTCCCGATCAAGGATTTCGGCGCCATCGAGCAGGGCACGCACCGCTTCTGCCAGTTCGGCAGCGGCAAGTGTGAAGGCATCGCCGAGTTCGTCATCGTGTGGGAAAACCGCGATGGTGCGTGGCGGATCACGCGCGTCCTGAGTTATGGGCATCGGCCGAACGGCTAGGCCTGGCGTCCGCCCGGCGGCACTCACTCCGTTCACGCCTCAGTAGCCCGGGTAAGCGAAGCGCACCCGGGAGCCGAAGCGATGAGGAGAACCCCATGGCCGACGAACTTGCCGCCGCCAACGTGAACCGCTCGTACCAGCTCGCCGCGTCGAGCATCGCGATCTTCACGTTCCTGCTCTTCTTCCTGCATCCGAAATTCATCGGCGGGCAGGTCAATGCCGTGACTTACCAGGCGGCGCTGATCGTGATGGGCGTGGCGACATTCTCGTTCGCGTTCTCGTCGTTCTATTACTACGGCGCATCCCTGGGCGGGCGGATCGACGATGCCCTGCGTGCCGGCTACGCGCGCCGTGGCGATCGCCTCTGGCTGCTCGGCTGCGTGCTGCTGTTCCTCGCGCCGAGCCTGATCCTCTTCACGATCGGGCTGCTTCCGGTGGCGCTGGTGTGGTTCGCGCTGTGGCTGGTGTACCTGGTGTTCGTGATCAGCCACTTCCCACGCATCCAGAGTGCGTGATCGCCGCTCATCGCGGGCCTGCCTGATGGGTTTCGCTTCGCTCAACCCATCCTACGGGGCTCGGCTTATTTCAACGAGAACGAATCGCTCCGCGCGCGATCCCAGAACGTCCTGAACACCGCGTGCTCCGGAATGCCGGACACCAGTTCGCCCGGCCGCAGGAAGCGGTATAGCGCGCCGAGCGAGCGCACCTCCACCTGCGACACGCGACGCAGCACGTGTTCGGGGTCGATCTGTTCCGGATGCTCCAACCCCGCCGCGCACAGCAGGTCGCGCAGGCCGCGCAGCGTGTTCTGGTGGAACTGGAACACGCGTGTGGCCTTGTCGGGAATGTCCAGCGAATGCCAGCGCGCCGGGTCCTGTGTCGCGATGCCGGTGGGGCAGCGGTCGGTGTGGCAGCTCTGCGACTGGATGCAGCCCAGCGCGAACATGAAACCGCGCGCGGCGTTGCACCAGTCCGCGCCCATCGCCATCGTGCGTGCGATGTCGAACGCACTGACGATCTTGCCCGCCGCGCCGACGCGGATGCTGCCGCGCAGGTCCAGGCCCATCAGCGTGTTGTGCACGAGCATCAAGGCCTCGTGCATCGGCACGCCGACGTGGTCGATGAACTCCGCCGGCGCCGCGCCCGTGCCGCCTTCGGCGCCGTCGACGACGATGAAATCCGGCAGCATCCCGGTCTGGCGCATCGCCTTGGCGATGCCGAACCATTCCCACGGGTGGCCGATCGCAAGTTTGAAACCCACCGGTTTTCCGCCCGACATCGCGCGCAGTCGCTCGACGAATTCCAGCAGCTCGATGGGCGTGGAGAATTCCGAATGCCGCGACGGCGAAACGCAGTCCACGCCTTTCAGCACGCCACGCGTCGCCGCGATTTCCGCGCTCACCTTCGCGCCCGGCAGCACGCCGCCGTGGCCGGGCTTGGCGCCCTGCGAAAGTTTGATCTCGATCATCCGCACCTGCGGCCGCTGCGCGTTGTCGGCGAAGCGCGCCGGATCGAAGCGGCCCTCGGCATCGCGGCAACCGAAATAGCCCGAACCGATTTCCCACACCAGGTCGCCACCGGGCTTGAGGTGGTACGGCGAGATCGAGCCCTCGCCGGTGTCGTGGTAGAAGTTGCCGCGCTTCGCGCCTTCGTTGAGCGCCGTGATCGCCGCCGCCGAGAGCGCGCCGAAACTCATCGCGGAGATGTTGAACACGCTGGCCGAGTACGGTTGCGACGCCTGGTTGCCGATCAGCAGCCGGAAATCGTGCGAGGCCAGTTCGGTCGGAAGCAGCGAATGGTTGATCCATTCGTAATCGGTGCCGTACACGTCCTGCTGTGTGCCGAAGGGACGCGTGTCGTTGACCGCCTTGGAACGCTGGTAGACCAGTGCGCGCTGCTGTCGCGAGAACGGCACCTCGGCCGTATCGGATTCGATGAAATACTGCCGCATCTCCGGCCCGATCGACTCCAGCCCGTAGCGGAAGTACGCCAGCAGCGGATAGTTGCGGCGCAATGTGCTCTTGTGTTGCAGCACGTCCCAGGTGCCCAGCATCGCCAGCAGGCCGGACACGACCGCGAGCCACGCCCAGTCCGGGTCGATCCACGCGATGACGGCGAAGAACACCGTGAGCACGATGCTCGCGACGTAGGCGGCATACCGGGACATTGGGTTCTCCTGGAAGTGTCGGGCGGTGCCGTGCCAGGCGCGGCCCAGGTATCGGATGTCCACTTGACCGGCTTGGCCGGAAGAGTAGAGTGACCACAAGGCTAGCGGATAGACCGCCTGCCCACTAACCGTGAGGGATTCTCATGGAATTCGATTACCTGGTTTTCATCGGGCGCTTCGAGCCCTTCCATAACGGCCATGCCGCCGTCGCCCGCCATGCACTGGCCCGGGCCAAGAAACTCATCTTCCTGGTCGGCTCCGCCGATACTCCACGTTCGATCCGCAATCCCTGGACCGTCGCCGAGCGCGCCGTGATGATCCAGACCGCATTGGACGGCCTCGACGGCCGGCTGATCGTCCGCCCGCTGCGCGATCACCTCTATAACGAAAGCCTGTGGATCGCCGGCGTGCAGCGCACCGTCGCGGAGGCCATCGCCGCCGATGGCGGAACCGATGCCGCGAAGGTCGGGCTGGTCGGCATGGACAAGGATGCGTCCAGCTATTACCTGCGCGAATTCCCGCAGTGGCCGCTGGTGGACGTCCAACAGACACAGATGTTGTCCGCGACGGAGCTGCGCCGGTATCTGTTCGCCGCTGGCGACATCGACTTCCACGGCGCGCTCCTGATGCTGCGCGGCAACGTGCCGGCGCCGGTGTACGCGATGCTGGAAGCGTTCCGGAAGAATTCCCCGGCTTACGCGCAGCTGGTCGCCGAGTACCAGTTCATCGAGCAGTACCGCGCCGCGTGGAAGGACGCGCCGTACCCGCCGACGTTCGTCACCACCGATGCGGTGGTCGTCCATTCCGGCCATGTCCTGCTGGTGCGGCGCCGTGCCGAACCGGGCAAGGGACTGTGGGCGTTGCCGGGCGGCTTCATCGGACAGAGCGAACCGATCCTCGACGCCTGCCTGCGCGAGTTGCGCGAGGAAACACGGTTGAAGGTTCCCGTGCCGGTGCTGAAGGGATCCATCAAGGGACAGCACGTGTTCGACCATCCCGAGCGCAGCCAGCGGGGGCGCACGATCACGCACGCATTCCACTTCGATTTCCCGGCGGGCGAGCTGCCCGAGGTGCGCGGCGGCGACGATGCCGACAAGGCGCGCTGGGTGCCGGTGGCCGAAGCGCTCGACATGGGCCCCAAGCTTTTCGAAGACCACCTGCACATCCTCGAATTCTTCCTGGGCCGCGGCTGACCCGCACGGTCCACCCCGCTGGCGGATAGACCGCCGGCTCATACGACGCGAAGGAGCTTCCCGTCATGCAATGCCTCGACAACCTGCTGCTCAACACCGACAGCTACAAGGCCAGCCACTGGCTGCAGTATCCGCCCGGCACCGATGCCACGTTCTTCTACGTCGAATCGCGCGGCGGCACCTACGACCGCACGCTGTTCTTCGGGCTGCAGGCGATCCTGAAGGAAACGCTCGCCAAGCCCATCACGCACGCCGACGTGGATGAAGCGCGCGACCTCTTCGCCGCGCATGGCGAGCCTTTCAATGAAGCCGGCTGGCGCTACATCGTCGACCACCACGGCGGCCTGCTGCCGATCCGCATCCGCGCCGTGCCCGAAGGCACCGTCGTGCCGACGCACAACGCGCTGATGACCATCGAATCCACCGATCCGATGGCGTACTGGGTGCCGTCCTACCTGGAAACGATGCTGCTGCGCATCTGGTATCCGGTGACGGTGGCGACGATCAGCTGGCATGCGAAGCAGACGATCCGCCAGTTCCTCGAACGCACGAGCGACGATCCGGAAGGGCAGCTCGCGTTCAAGCTGCACGACTTCGGTTCGCGCGGCGTGTCCAGCGTCGAATCGGCGGCGATCGGCGGCGCGGCGCATCTTGTGAACTTCATGGGCACCGACACCGTATCGGCGCTGTGCCTGGCGCGTGCGCACTACCACGAGCCGATGGCGGGTTTCTCCATTCCCGCCGCCGAGCACAGCACGATCACCGCATGGGGTCGCGAGAACGAAGTCGAGGCGTATCGCAACATGCTCCGGCAGTTCGCGAAGCCCGGCGCGATCGTGGCCGTGGTGTCGGACAGTTACGACATCTTCCATGCGATCCGCGAGCACTGGGGCAAGACGCTGAAGGACGAAGTGATCCGCTCCGGCGCGACGGTGGTGATCCGGCCCGACTCGGGCGATCCGGTCGCGGTGGTGCACCAGTGCCTGGAGCTGCTGGACGAAGCGTTCGGCCATACGGTCAACGGCAAGGGATTCAAGGTGCTGAACCACGTCCGGGTCATCCAGGGCGACGGCATCAATCCGACCAGCATCCGCGCGATCCTCGAACGCGTGACGAGCGCCGGCTATGCCACCGACAACGTCACCTTCGGCATGGGCGGCGCGCTGTTGCAGCAGCTCAACCGCGACACGCAGAAGTTCGCGTTGAAGTGTTCGGCGGCGCGCATCAACGGCGAGTGGATCGACGTCTACAAGGACCCCGTCACCGACAAGGGCAAGCAGAGCAAGCGCGGCCGCATGACGCTGTTGCAGCACCGCGAGTACGGCCAGTTCCGCACCGAGCCGGTGCCCGCCGATGTGCCGTCGCTGGATGATGTGCACAAGCCGATGGGCTTCGACGATGCGATGGTGACGATCTGGGAGGACGGGAAGCTCGTCAGCGACTGGACGTTCGCGGATGTGCGCAAGCGGGCGAATGCGGCGAGGCTGTGACGGGTTGGGCGCGACGGTCCCCGGGTGGTAGGTTTTCGTAGCCCGGGTAAGCGAAGCGCACCCGGGTTGGGCGTGATGGTCCCCGGGTGCGCTTCGCTTACCCGGGCTACTACGCGCACGTAGGATGGGTTTCGCAACGCGAAACCCATCCTCGGGCGTGACGGGCGATGGGTTTCGCGCGGCGAAACCCATCCTACGCGTCGGGTCCCGAATACCTCACCCGATCTTCGGCAAATGCTCCAGCAGCTTGTCCAGCGTGATCGGATAATTGCGCACGCGAAAACCCGTCGCATTGTGGATCGCATTCGCCACCGCCGCGCCGACGCCGCAGATGCCCAGCTCGCCCACGCCCTTGGCCTTCATCGGCGAGGAGATCGGATCGGTTTCGTCGAGGAAAACCACTTCCTGGTGCGGAATGTCGGCATGCACCGGCACTTCGTAACTGGCGAGGTCGTGATTGACGAAGAAACCCAGCCGCTGGTCGATCGCCAGTTCCTCCATCAACGCCGCGCCCACGCCCATCGTCATCGCGCCGATCACTTGGCTGCGCGCCGACTTCGGATTGAGGATGCGCCCCGCCGCGCACACGGCCAGCATGCGGCGCACGCGGATCTCGCCCGTGGCGGCATGCACGGCGACTTCGCAGAAGTGCGCGCCGAAGGTGGACTGCTGGAATTTCTTGTCGAGGTCGCTGTACTCGATGTGATCTTCGGCAACGATCTCGCCGTCCTTCGCGGCATCGGCCAGTGCGATGCGCTTCGTGCCCGACTGCACGCGTCCATCGACGAACTCCGCCGCGGCCGGGTCCAGTCCAAGTTTCTGCGCGATCGCTTCGCGCAGCTTCGTGCAGGCCGCGAACACGCCCGCGGTGGAATTGTTGCCGCCCCATTGGCCGCCGGAACCGCACGACACCGGGAAGCTTGAATCGCCCAGTTTCACCACGACCTGTTGCAGCGGAACGCCCAGCATTTCCGCCGCGGTCTGTCCGATGATCGTGTACGAGCCGGTGCCGATGTCGGTCATGTCGGTTTCGACGGTGACGATGCCACGCGAATCCAGGCGAACACGCGCGGCGGACTTCGTCAGCAGGTTGTTGCGGAACGCGCTGGCCACGCCCATGCCGATCAGCCAGTCGCCTTCGCGCACGCGGCCGGGGACCGCGGCGCGCTTGTTCCAGCCGAAGCGTTGCGCACCTGTGCGCATGCATTCGACGAACTGGCGCTTGGAAAACGGGCGCGACGGTTTCTCCGGATCGACCTGCGTGTCGTTGAGGATGCGGAACTCCACCGGGTCGATGCCCAGCTTTTCCGCCATTTCGTCCATCGCCACTTCCAGCACCATCATGCCGGGCGCTTCGCCGGGCGCGCGCATCGCGTTGCCCTCGGGAAGATCGAGCGTCGCCAGGCGCATGCGCGTCATGCGGTTCTCGCCGGCGTAAAGCAGGCGCGTCTGCTGCACGGCGGTCTCAAGCCCGCCACCGGGAAGATCGCCGTTCCAGCTTTCGTGGCCGATCGCGGTGAGCTTGCCGTCGCGTGTCGCGCCCAGGCGCACGCGCTGGATCGTCGCAGGGCGGTGCGTGGTGTTGTTGATCATCAACGGGCGCTGCAGCGCGACCTTCACCGGCCGCTTCGCCGCGCGCGCGCCGAGTGCGGCCATCAGCGCATCAGCACGCAGGAAGAGCTTGCCGCCGAAACCGCCGCCGATGTACGGCGACACCAGGCGCACGTTCTCCTTCGGGATGCCGAGCGTCTTCGCCAGGTCGGCGACGCCCCAGTCGATCATTTGGTTCGATGTCCACACGGTGAGCTTGTCGCCGTCCCACGCGGCGATCGACGCGTGCGGTTCCATCATCGCGTGCGATTCGTCGGGCGTGGTGTAGGTCGCATCGAACTGCACCGGCGCGGCCTTGAACGCGGTATCGAAGTCGCCCGCGCCGCTGTCGGGCTTCTCGTTCTTCGGCGCGATGGCGCCATCCTTCGCGCGCTCCAGGTTGTACGCGCCCGTCGTGCGCTGGTAATCCACGCGGATGGTCTGCGCGGCGGCGCGCGCCTGTTCGAAGGTTTCGGCGACCACGACCGCGATGGCCTGGTGGTAATGCTGGATCTCCGGGCCGCCGAGCAGCTTCGCCGTATTGAACTTTCCGAGCCCGAGCGTGCCGGCGTTCTTCGCGGTGACCACCGCGAGCACGCCCGGCGCCTTGCGCGCGGCGCTGTCGTCGAGCATCGCGATGCGTCCCTTCGCGATGCCGGCGCCGATCACATACCCGTAGGCCTGGTTCGGCACCACGTCGTGTCGTTCGTACGCGTAGGGCGCGGTGCCGGTGGTCTTGAGCGGGCCGTCGATGCGCGGCGTCGCGACGCCGACGACCTTGCCCTGGTCGATCGGGTTGGTGGTGGCGGGCGTGTCGAACTTCATGCGGGCCTCCCGGCTTCGACCAGCACCGCGGCGATGGTGCGTTCGGCCAGCGGCTTCTTGAACGCGTTGTCGTGCGTGGTGCGCGCGCCGCTGAGCAATGCGCTTGCGACCGCGCTCGCGCCTTGCGGCAACGCGGCGTCGGCCGCATCGACGCGCCACGGCTTGTGCGCGACGCCGCCCATGGCGATGCTGCCGGTGCCATCGCGCTGCACGATCGCGGCGACCGACACCAGCGCGAACGCATACGACGCGCGATCGCGCACCTTGCGGTAGATCTGCCGCCCGCCGACGGGCTTGGGCAAGGTCACCGCGGTGATGAGCTCGCCCGGCTTCAACGTGTGTTCGATGTGCGGCGTCTCGCCGGGCAGGCGGTGCAGGTCGGCGATGGGGATCGCGCGCGTCTGTCCCTGCGGATCGACGGTTTCGACGACGGCGTCCAGCACGCGCATCGCCACGGCCATGTCGCTGGGATGCGTGGCGATGCAGGCGTCGCTCACGCCGACGATCGCGTTGTGGCGCGAGAAACCGCCGAGCGCCGCGCAACCGCTGCCGGGCAGGCGTTTGTTGCAGGCCTGGTCGGTGTCGTAGAAGTACGGACACCGCGTGCGCTGGAGCAGGTTGCCCGCCGTCGTCGCGCGATTGCGCAGCTGCCCGGACGCGCCCGAGAGCAATGCGCGCGAAAGCACGGGGTAGTCGCGCCGCACGGTCCTGTCGGCGGCGAGGTCCGTGTTGCGCACCAGCGCGCCGATGCGCAGTCCGCCGCCGTCGGCCTTGCCGATCTCGTCCAGCCCGATGCCGTTCACGTCGACCAGGTGCGTCGGCGTTTCGATGTCGAGCTTCATCAGATCGAGCAGGTTGGTGCCGCCGGCGATGAACTTCGCGCCGGGCTCGCGCGCCACCGCCGCGGCCGCTTCGGCCGGCGTGCGTGCACGCTCGTAGGCGAAGGCCTTCATGCCAGGCCACCGGCGACTTCGTCGATGGCGTCGAGGATGTTCGAGTACGCACCACAGCGGCAGATGTTGCCGCTCATGCGCTCGCGCACTTCGGCGGCGCTGAGTTTCGAACGCGCGGTGAGGTCCGCGGTGACATGGCTGGGAATGCCGGCCTTCACTTCGTCCAGCATCGCGACGGCGGAGCAGATCTGCCCCGGCGTGCAGTAACCGCACTGGTAGCCGTCGTGTTTGACGAACGCGGCCTGCATCGGATGCAGGCGCTGGGGCTTGCCCAGCCCTTCGATGGTGGTGACGCGCGAACCTTCGTGCATCACGGCGAGTGTCAAACACGAATTGATGCGGCGTCCATCGACGATCACGGTGCACGCGCCGCATTGGCCGTGGTCGCAACCCTTCTTCGTGCCGGTCAGGCGCAGGTGTTCGCGCAGCGCGTCGAGCAGCGTCGTGCGCGTATCCAGCTCGAGCGAACGCGTCGCGCCGTTGACCTCGAGGTTCACTTTCGCCATCGCCACCGGTCGTGCCTCCGCTGGGGCCGTCGCTTCGTTCGCCAGCGTCGCCATGGCGGGAAGCGCGCCCGCCGCGGCGGAAACGGTGCCGGCGATCAGCACCTTGCGCCGGCTGACCCGTGTTTCCAGCGGGCCCTGCGGGGTCGTGTCGTGGGGATCGATGTCCATGGGCTCGCTTTCCCGGGAGGTTGGCTGGCGCGACGTCGCAGGGACTGGAGTTATCACGCCGACCGGCATGGCAGCGTGATCGCGCGGCAGGACGACACGCGGGCGCGACGAGTAGAGTGACCGTGGCGCGCGGCCGGTTGCAGGCGCGATGGCCATGACAACGAAGGGCTCGACCATGACCGAACATTCCGCCTCGTGCAGCTGCGGCCAGCTCACCGCCATCGCGCGCGGCGAGCCGGTACGCATCTCCGTCTGCCATTGCCTGGAATGCCAGAAGCGCACCGGCAGCGCATTCGGCGTGCAGGCGCGCTTTCCGGAAAGTGCGGTGACGATCTCCGGCGACAGCACGCAGTTCGCCCGCACGGGCGATGAAGGCACCACGGCGCGATTCCATTTCTGCCCGGTGTGCAGTGCGATCGTCTACTACCGGATGGATGCGATGCCGGGTTTCGTGGCGATCCCGGTCGGCGCGTTCGCCGATCCCACGTTCCCGTCGCCGCGCGTGTCGGTCTACAACGATCGCCAGCATCCGTGGCTTCGGCTCGCCGACGAAATCGAACGCATGGACTGATGGGGCGCGTGGCGGCACAGCGCGGGTGCTAGTGTCCGCGCTCGTGCGTCCACCCCCTGCAAGGAGCTGCCCGTGCCTGTGATGAACCTGGTCCTCGCCGCCTCCGTCGCCACCGTCGCGACGCCCGCCACGATCGAACCCGCCACGCGCGCGGCGATCGAGGCCACCTGCTTCGACTATGTCGATGGTCAGCTGGAGGGGAATCCGGAACGCGTCGCGCGTTCGCTGCATCCCGACCTCGCCAAGCGGCGCGTGCTGGGCGAGACGCCGGACGAGAAGCTCGGCCTTCGTCGCATGACGAAGGAGGAGCTGGTGGAGCTGACGAAGCAGGGCGCGTTGAAGACGCCGAAGGATCAGTGGGATCGATCGTGCAAGGTGCTCGATGTCGCCGGCAACGCGGCGGTGGTGCGCGCGGAAACGCCGTGGTTCGTGGATTTCTTCCACATGGGGAAGTTCGGCGAGCGCTGGGTGATCGTCAACGCGCTCTGGTATTCGAAGCCGAAGTGAGCGGCGGCCGGTCGATTTTCGCCTGCGGGGTGATGCGATACGCAGGATGGGTTCGCGCCGCGAACCCATCGATCGTGCGGCGGGTGATCGCGGCAGCCTGATGGGTTTCGCTTTGCGAAACCCATCCTACGAGCCAGGCCTTCGTAGTCCGGATAAGCGAAGCGCGCCCGGGCATCGCGTGACGCGATGTCACCCCGGCTGCGCGGCCCATGGCCCTGCCCGGACTACCAATCGGGCGCCAAACATGGTCTTATGCGCCCGCTGAAGTTTGAACGCCGTCACATTTTGCTGTGGCGCGGCCAGCACAACAGGGGAACACCATGTGGAAGGAAGGCGCGATCCAGCGATGGATCGGCGCGGGCGACGTTTCGCGCGCGCGCATTGCAGGTTCGTCGAAGGATCGGGCACCGCGTGTCGTAGCCTGGGTACTGGTCGCGCTGGCTGCGTTGTTCGCAGGCCCGGTCGCCGCGCAGGCCACTTCAGTCAGCATTTCCGGTGCGGACCGCCCCTCGTTCTCGCGTGCGGGACAGCCGCTCACGTTCCATGTGCGCCTCGACGCCGGCAACGTGGCGGACATCAGCGGACTGAGCTTCACCAGCGGCAGCCCCGCCGGCATGTCCGCAGTGAGCTGCCCCGGTTGGCCCGGCCTGAACGGCTCGGTGACCTGTTCCTTCACTTACACCACCACCGACCAGGACGTCGCGATGGGGCAGGTGATGGCGCTGGGGCGCTGGCGCGCGATCCGCTCGGGCGGCGCGGCACCGGCACGCAGCGGTACGACCAACACGTTCTACCTCGCCTACACGCCGCCGCGCGCACCGGACGCGCCGATCGTCACCACCGTCACCGCGGGTGACGGAACGGCCATCGTGTCGTTCGCGCCGCAGTTCGACGGCGGCTATCCGATCGACAGCTACACCGTGACCTCGCAGCCGCAGGGCATCACCGCTACCGCCAGCGGCGGGCCGATCACGGTTACCGGGCTGACGAACGGCACGACGTACCGCTTCACCGTCGCCGCGACGAGCACCATCGGCGCAAGCAGTCCATCGAACCCGTCCGCACCGGTCACGCCGAAAAGCCCGCAGACCATCGCTTTCACCAACCCCGGCACGCAGACCTTCGGCACCATGCCGACGGTGACCGCGACGGCGTCGTCGGACCTCGCCGTGACGTTCACGTCGGGCACGACGTCGGTCTGCACCGTCACCACGGCCGGCGCGCTGACCTTTCTCAGGGCAGGCACCTGCACCATCCGCGCCGACCAGGCGGGCGACACCGTGTACGACCCGGCGCCGCGCGTGTCGCGCAGCTTCACCGTGGACGCCGTCGCCCCCGACGCACCCGTCATGGGCACCGCGACCGCGGGCGATGGCGAAGCGACGGTGACCTTCACCGCGCCGGCGTCGAGCGGCGGCCTGCCGATCAACCATTACACGCTCACCTCCAGCCCCGGTGGCATCACGGCGACGGGCAACGGCAGCCCGATGAGCATCACCGGGCTGACCAACTTCACCGCGTACACCTTCACCGTCGTCGCGAACACCGGTTACGGCGACAGCGACGCATCGGCGGCGTCCAACAGCGTCACGCCCAGCTCGGCACCGGTCGTCGCGTCGGTTTCGGTTCCCGCGAACGGCACCTATGCACCGGGCGAAGCGCTCGACTTCGTCGTGAACTGGGACCAGGCCGTCACGATCGCCGGCACGCCGCAGATTCCGCTCCTGATCGGCTCGACGACGGTGCAGGCGAACTACGTGTCCGGTTCGGGCACGTCCGCGACGCTGTTCCGGTACACCGTGCTGCCCGGACAGATGGATGCGAACGGCATCACCGTCGGCGCGCTGTCGTTGAACGGCGGCAGCATCCGCAATGCCTACGCGGTCGATGCGGCGATCACGCTGAACTCGGTGGGCAGCACGGCCGGCGTCCTGGTCGGCGCGCAGAACCAGGCACCGGTGAATACCGCGCCCAGCGCGGCGACGGTGATCGAGAACGGCACGCTTGCGTTCGCAGGCTCGGTTTCGGTGAGCGATGCCGACGCCGGTAACGGCCTGGTGCATGTGATGCTCGTCGCCACGAACGGCCGCCTGACCCTGTCGGGCACGACCGGGCTGAGCTTCGATCTCGGCACGGGCACGAACGACACGAACATGGCGTTCTCCGGAACGATCGCCGATATCAACACGGCGTTGAGCGGGCTCACCTTCAGGCCCACCACCGGCTATTTCGGCCCGGCGTCGCTGCAGATCACCACCGACGACCAGGGCAACACCGGCTTCGGCGGTCCGAAGAGCGTCACCAGCAACGTGGCGATCACCGTCACGCCGCTGGACACCACGCCGCCGGTGGTCAGCACGATCGACCTGGCCGGCGCCACGCCCACGCGTGCGACGAGCCTCGCGTACGTGGTGACCTTCAGCGAAGCGGTGACCGGCGTAAATGCCGGCGTCTTCACCCTCTTCACCACCGGCAACGCGGCCGGCACGATCGCGTCGGTTTCGACCAACGACAACGTCCATTACACGGTGACGGTGAACAACGTCTCCGGCGACGGCACCTTGCGCCTGTCGCTCAACAACGGCAGCGGCGTGTCCGATGCGGCCGGCAATCCCGCCACCGCCTACAACGGCGGGCCGTCGTACACGCTCGACAATATGGCGCCGGTGCTCGACAGCGTGTCGGTGCCCGCCGCCGGCCAGTACATCGCCGGACAGACGCTCTTCTTCAGCCTGCACTTCAACGAGAACGTGCAGGTCACCGGTTCGCCGACGCTGCCGTTCACGCTCGATGCCAGCGGTACGCGCAACGCGAACTACACCGGTGGATCGGGCACGAACGTGCTCACGTTCGCGTACACCGTCGTGTCCGGCGACCAGGACCTCGACGGCCCGGGGCTCGGTTCGGCCATCGCGCTCAATGGCGGCACCATCGCCGACCTCGTGGGCAACGTCGCGCCGACCGCGCTGAACAACGTCGGCTCCACGTCGGGCATCGTCGTCGGCCTGTTGCCGCAGGCGATCACCGCGTTCGCCTCGAACCCCACCGCACCGACGTTCGCGCCGAACGGCACGTTCGCCGTCGCCGCGACGGGCGGCGCGTCGGGCCTGCCGGTGGTGTTCGCCTCGACGACCGCATCGGTCTGCAGCGTCGCCGGCAACACGGTGACGACGCTCGCGGCGGGCACGTGCTCGCTTACCGCGAACCAGGCCGGCAACGCGAACTACAGCGCCGCCGCGCAGGCCACGCTGGATGTGACCATCGCGGCCGCAACGCAGGCGATCACCGGTTTCGTCGCGAACCCGGCCACGCCGACCTTCGCGCCGAACGGCACGTTCACCGTGTCCGCGACGCCGGGCGTCTCGACCCGTCCGGTCGTGTTCGCCAGCACGACGGGCGCGATCTGCACCGTTAGCGGAAACACCGTGACGATGCTCGCGGCGGGCACCTGTTCGCTCACGGCCGACCAGGCCGGCGACGCGAATTACGTCGCCGCGCCGCAGCTCGCGCTGGACGTGACCATCGCCGAAGCAACGCAGGCGATCGTCGATTTCCGCGCCAATCCCGCAGCGCCGGTGTATTCGCCGAACGGCACGTTCGCGCTGTCGGCGACGAAGGGCGCATCGAGCAGCGCGGTCGTGTTCGCCAGCACGACCAGCGCCGTGTGCACCGTCAGCGGCGACACCGTGACGATGCGTTCGGCCGGTACGTGTTCGCTCACCGCGAACCAGGCCGGCGACGGCAACTACAGCGCGGCGCCGCAGGTCGTGCTGGACGTCGCCATCGCCGCCGCGACGCAGGCGATCACCGGTTTCATCGCGAATCCGGGTGCACCGGTGTTCGCGCCGAACGGCACGTTCACGCTCGCGGCGCTCGGTGGGGCATCGGGCAACGCGGTGGTGTTCGCGAGCACGAGCCCGGCGGTGTGCACGGTCGCGGGCAACGTGGTGACGATGAAGGCGGCGGGCACGTGCGCGCTCACCGCCGACCAGGCCGGCTCGAACGATTACGTCGCCGCGGCGCAGGTCGCGTTGCAGGTGGTCATCGGACGCGCGACGCCGACGCTGTCCTGGGTCGGCGAGATGAACCGCGTCATCGGCGAGGCCGCGTTCGACCTGCCCGATCCGGGCAGCGACAGCCGCGGTGCGTTCACCTTCGCAAGCACGAACACGGCCGTCGCGACCGTGAGCGGCCGTCGCGTGACGCTGGTCGGCGCCGGTGTCACGACACTGGTCGCGACGCAGGCGCCGGACGGCAACTACGCGCAGGGCACGGTCAGCACGACGCTGACCGTCACCGATCGTCCCGACCCGACGAAGGACGCGAGCGTCAGCGGCGGCTTGCAGGCGCAGGTCGATGCGAGCCTGCGCTTCGCGGCGGCGCAGCTGACCAACATCCAGGGCCGACTGCGCGAGCAGCGCATGGCCGGCGTCAACCGTTCCAGCAACGACCTCACCTTCGCGATGGCGAGCCGTTCCGGCGGCGCGGTGTCGATGAGCGCCGAGCAGTTCACGTCGATGGACACCTCGTACCTGCCGCAGGGCCTCGCGCTGTGGACGGCCGGTGCGATCACCACCGGCGGCCGCGATGCGGATTCGCGCGGCAGCGATTCGGACTTCCGTAGCGACGGCATCACCGTCGGCGCGGACTGGCGCTTCAACGATCGCGTCGTGTTCGGCGTCGCGGGCGGCTGGGGCTGGAACGACACCGACCTGGACGATGCGCGTTCGCGCCTTGATGCGCAGCAGCGCGCCGTGTCGATGTACGGCCTGTGGCGTCCGTCGCAGCGCTGGTTCGTCGATGGCATCCTCGGCTGGGGCGACCTGGACTTCGACATCCGCCGCCACAGCGACGTCGCCAACGCCGTCGCCACCGCCTCGCGCAACGGCGACCAGACCTTCGGTGCGCTCACGGCAGGTTACGAGCACGGCGGCGGTGTCGGCATGACGCTGACCGGCTACGGCCGCCTCGACGCCAGCCGCACCACGCTCGATGCGTACCGCGAGCAGGGCCTGGGCATCTACGACCTCGCCTACGGTTCGCAGACGGTCGACAACAGCGGCGCGTCGCTGGGCGTGGAAGGCAGCTTCCCGATCCTCACCCCGCGCGGCACGGCGGTGCGTCCGTACTGGATGCTCGAATACCGCGAGACGCTCGACAACCGCAGCGACGTGGAACTGAACTACGCCGTGCTGCCGGTGGACGGCGGCTACGTGCTGGGCATGCGCGGTTTCGGGGACAACGCGCTGACCTACGGCGGCGGCATCGACATGGAACTGGCGCGCGGCTGGAAGCTGTCGCTGCTGGGACGTCGCCAGCACGGCGATGGCCAGCGTCCGAGCAGCACGTTCGGGTTGATGGTGTCCTTCAGTCCGGTGGCGGGTAGCGCGACGGTCGAGCCGACGCCCTGAGCTTTCGCAGGATGGGTTTCGCAACGCGAAACCCATCGCGGCGGCGACCGGAAACATGATGGGTTTCGCGATGCGAAACCCATCCTACGGTGCTAACGTCCGTCCCCGCGCGGCCGCGCTTTGCGGCCGCACCGACAGGGGGCGAAATGGACGTCGACGCAGGCGGCCGCGTAGAGAACGCGGCGGAATTCAACTGGACGCACGACGACGTGTTCGGGCGCATCGCATCGCGCTACGACCTGCTGTGCGATCTCTTCAGCTTCGGCATCCACCGCATCTGGAAACGCCGCGTCGCGCGGCGCATCGCCGAGGGCAACTGGACGCGGCTGCTCGATGGTGCGACCGGTACCGGCGACATCCTGCTGCGCCTGCTCGCGCACGAATCCACGACGGGCCGCACCATCGTCGCCTCCGACGTGAGCGCCGGCATGCTCGGCATCGCGCAGCGCCGGCTTCGCGCACATGGCGACCGCGTGCGGATCGAACGCCTCGATGCCGAACACATGCCGTCGGTGGACGATGGCAGCGTCGATGCGTATTCGATATCGCTCGCGCTGAAGATCTGCGACCGGCGCCGCGTGATGGCCGAGGCGTTCCGCGTCCTCGCGGCGGGCGGGCGCCTGGTGGTGCTGGAGGCGTCCAACATCCCGTGGAAGCCGTTGAACGCGGCGTATCTTGCGTACATGTCGGTGTGCATGCCGGTGCTGGGCTGGCTGGCGACCGGTGGCGATGCGTCGGCGTATCGCTATCTGCTGCACGGCATCCGCGAGTTTCCGACGGCGGAGGAACTGGCCGACGAGCTGCGCGCGCAGGGGTTCGTGGACGTGACGTTCGAGCGGCAGTCGTTCGGGATCGTTGCCATACATACCGCGCGCAAGCCGTAGCCGCGGTTTGATGCGCCCGGCTCCCGTCACCGCCCGTAGCCCGGGTAAGCGAAGCGCACCCGGGTTTGCGCGACCAGCACGGAAATGCGTGACGCGACGTCACCCCGGGTGCGGCCTGTGGCCTTAGCCGGGCTACGACGGCGCGATGGGTTTCGCTCTCGAAACCCATCGTGCAACGCGTCGAGCCCTACGCCGCATCCGCGACCGCTTTCGCCTCACGGCGGACCTCGCGCGGCCCCAATCCCATCAGCGGGCGCAACACGCCAACGCGGCGCACCAGTTCGAAGCCCGCGAAGCTCAATGCCAGCGTCGCGATCACCAGCATCGGTCCTTCGACCAGCGGACGCAGCGCGAAGGGCTGCAGATTGTGCGCGAGCACGACGATGATCGTCTGGTGGAGGATGTAGACCGGGAACACCGCTTCGGTCAGGTAACGACGCGCGCGGCTGTCGCCCGGCGCCCAGTGCGCGGCGAAGCCGACGATGGCGACGATCGCGGTCCACTGGAACGTGCCCCACGCCCCGCGCATCACCATGCGCAGCGCGTCGGACGGGGTGAGATCGCCGCTGTACACGCTGAAGTAGCAGATGATCGCGACGTAGGTGGCGATCGCGATCGCCGTCGCATGCCAGCGCAGCGCGGCGAAGCGGTCCCATACCGGCTGCGACTTCGCCACCATGAAACCCAGCAGGAACTGCGGGAGGTACTGCGCGTGGTTGTACCAGTCATCCACCAGCGCGTGGGTCGATTCGAAACGGTCCACCAGCGCGATGCGCACCACGATCAGCAGCACCGCCGGCCACAGCAGCAGGCCGAAGCCGCTGCCGAACGCATTCGCGATGCGTTCGCCGACATGCGCAAGTCCCTTGGGCGCGATCCAGCGCAGCAGGCACAGCACGACCGTGTAAGCCCACAGGTACACGACGAACCACAGGTGGTTCCAGGTCGGCACGTCGAGGCAGTCGTTGCCGCGGCAGAAGTTCTGGTCGTTCTGCAGGTAACGGGCCCAGAAGGCGAGGTAACCGTCGTGGTAACCGCCCGGCAGCTGCTCGACCACCTGGTAGTACGACTGCGGCGGGACGATCACGATCATCCCGAAAATCAGCGGTACCAGCAGCCGCCAGGAGCGCTTGCGCAGGAAGCCGTGGTCCGTCTTGCCGAGCAGGAAGGCCGTCGCCACGCCCGAGATGAAGAACAGCAGCGACAGCCGCCACGGCGAGGTCATCAGCATGAACGGCTCCAGCGCGTGGCTGGCGAAGGGGCTTTTGACGTGCCAGTCCCAGGTCACGTAGTACATGCCCACGTGGTACATCACCAGCAGCGCGAAGGCGCCGATGCGGACCCAGTCGAGAAAGTAGCGGCGGCTCACGGCGATGCTCCATGCGTGGAAGGTGACGCCGACTGTCGCGGCGCGGATCGTCGCGTTCCACCGCGTAGTGACCATCTGGCGGGGCTCGGGGACGAATCGCGGGCGGGCAGGGACGGATCGGGACGGGCCTGGCGCCCGACCCCCTACAATCCCGCCGCATGAACGCGCCTCCCGCCCCGTCGCCCGTCCCCTTCCCGTCGCACGCCTGGCGTCGCACCTTCGAAATCGGCTTCTGGGTCGTCGGCGGGCTGATCAACGCGACCAGCAACTCGATCACCACGCTGATGGACATCCGCCGCAACGGCCTGGGGTTCCAGGACTGGGAGCCGGTCAGCTGGGAGTGGTCGAGCGGCGCGATGATGCTGGCGCTGATCCCGGCCGTGGTCTGGTTCACCCGCCGCGTGCCCCTGCATTGGGACAATTGGCGCCGCACGCTGCCGTTGCATGTGCTGGGCAGCATCGTGTTCAGCGTGCTCCACGTGCTGGGCATGGTGGCGATCCGCGAGGTCGTCTATGCCGCGCACGGCGCGCAATACGAGTTCGGCCACTGGGGCCAGCAGCTGGTCTACGAATACCTCAAGGACTGGCGCAGCTACGCCGGTTTCGTGGTGCTGATCGAAGGCTACCGCTTCATCCGCCGCCGCCTGCAGGGCGAGGCGAGCCTGCTGGGCGAGCCTGATGAAGGCCCGCCAGTCGAACCCGTCGAACGGCCCGAGCGTTTCCTCGTGCGCAAGCTCGGACGCGAATTCCTCGTCGCCGCGCTCGATGTCGAATGGCTGCAGGCATCGGGCAACTACGTGAACCTGCGCGTGCGCGGTCACGACTATCCGCTGCGATGCACGATGTCGACGCTCGAGGAGCGACTGGATCCCTCGCGCTTCGCACGGATCCATCGCAGCTACATGGTGAACCTCGGGCAGGTCGCGTCGATCGAACCGCTGGACACGGGCGATGCGCGCGTGCATCTGTCCGACGGCACGGTGCTGCCGTGCAGCCGTCGTCATCGCGATGCGTTGCGCGAGCGCGCGGGCTTTGCGTGATCGCGTTGTTGCGAGGAACGAGTGGACAGGGACGAGAACCTGGTGAGCGTCGCGCTGTCTGCGGCATCTACTCTCTTCTCGTTCCTCTCCACCCATTCCTGCTTAAGAGGCCATGATCGGCAAGATCGAATTGCATGCGGACACGCATGAATGCGCTGAAAAAGGCCGGTTTCGCGCACGAAACAAACCCGCGCATTTGCATCGTTCAGGTTGCTGTGGTTAAGTGAAAGCCTGAGTGGGACGGCGGTGGGACGGGGAAGAGCTCACATCACGATGCGATGCATGCGCCTGTTCGTTGCGGCGCGTGCGCTGTTTTCCTTCGCGTTGAACGGCATCAAGGTTCCTCGCGCATAGACATTCGTTGCAATGAGCAAAGACGCTGCGGAAGCCTCGCTGGCTTCCTACGAAATACTGATACGGTCGGTCGGCCAGGGCATTCGCGAAGTGCATGGCAACACGACCTGGGAATCGGTGCAGTCGCGCGCCGAGAGCCTGTGGCATCTGTACGCCGTGACCACCGGGCTCGACTGGGCGCAGGTCGTCGAGCGCGTGCATGCGGCGTGGCTCGCGGCGGCCGAACCGGATGGCGGGAAGTCGTAACGTCGCGTTGCCCGACGCAATCGTCGTAGCGTTCTTCGAAACGTTCGCGCCATCGTGAAATCGGCGTGCGTGTCGCACGCTTGTGAAGTCCGCTGCATCGACGCTTTCTCCGCAACACGACTGGGTCCGATCGCGATCCCGGCATCGGCCGCGTCGATCATCGCGCAGGCCACGCGCGATGCGTCGCCAATCTGCGCGTCAGGCGAGGCGTTCTGCGGCCTGCACGCCCCACCATGCGGCTTCCTCGAACACCGAATAACCCGACAGGTCCGAATGCGCGACGCGCACCGGTCCGTCCAGGTCGCGCAGCGCGATCAGGCCGGCGTTGTGCAGGAATCCCGGCGCCGGGACCGCCATCGCGTGGCCGCGTACAGTGATCGAAAGCCGCTGCGTGCGTTGCCACAACTCATCGCCGTAGGCCTGCAGCAGATCGCTCGATGCTTCGGCGCGCAGCTGGTCCGGTGTCGCGCGCAGCAACCAGCTGCGCGCCTGCGCGGGCGTCATGCGATCCAGCGACTGGTACGCGGTGAACACCGTGCGCGCCGTCGGCGCCACGCGCAGCAGCTGGTGCGTGGACACCACGAAGCCCAGCCCGCGTCCGCGATGCACCACGTTGTCCCACGCCAGCGGTTCGCCCGGACGTTCGCTGGGCCAGCCCTGCATCAGGAAGTTCGAGACCAGCCACGCGGCGTGCGGGCTCGCATGCGTCGACACGTCGTAGCCGCGATCCTTCAGGCCGGGCCAGACGTGCGCCAGCACGTGCAGCGGCATCGCGCCGACGACGCGACGCGCGTCCAGCGTGAACGTCGTTGCGTCGGCGCGAACGCACAGCACCTGTGCACCGTCGGCGCGATCGCGGAGGTGCGCGGCGAAACCCGGCCGCAGCCAGCGCTCGTGCCCCAGCCGGCGCGTGATCGCCGCACGCATGCGCGCGATCAGTTCCGACAAGCCGCCCGGCCAGGTGAGTACCGTGTCGCCGGAGGCATTCGCCGCGCGGCCGTCGCGACTGGCGAAGTAGTGCAGGCCCGCCCACGCGGACACCGCGGTCGTGCCTGCGCCGTAATCGTCGCGGCAACAGTAATCCAGGTACCAGCGCAGACCGGGCGCGGTGTAGCCGTTGCGATCGAGCCAACGTGCGAACGTCTCACGATCCAGCTCGCGCCATTGCGCGTCGGTGGACGACAGCGCTAGCGGCAGCGCGAACACCCGCCGGCCGTCGTGGCCGCGTTGCGTGCGCAGCGAATCGACGAGCGCGAAGAAGCGCTGCTGTTGCGCGTGTTCCTGCGCATCGATGCCCCGCGTCGGAAGCAGGTCGGCTTCCCAGCGGCCATCGCGAAGCAGGCGTTCGTGCGGCGCGTGCGTGAGCGCGGCTTCGTCGTAGCGCGGCGCCCCATCGCGCCCGCCCGATTCCAGCAGGCCGACATCGGACAGCAATGCGCGCATGTGCGCCGATTCCGACGACGGCAACGGCAAGTAATGCGCGCCAAGCGGACAGGTCAGCACGTCGTCGCCGGCGCCGCCCAGGTTCGCGCCTGCGGCGTTTCCGCCGTATTCGGGACCCTCCAGCACCACGAAATCGCGATGCCCCGCGCACGCCAGCCTCCACGCGCATGCCATTGCCGCCGCGCCGGAACCGAGAATCGCGATGTCGGTGCGAATCGAACCGCGCGGTGGAGGCAACGTGCGCGCATCGCGTAGCCAATGTCCTTCGCGCATGCCGGGGAAGTGGATCTCCGGCGCCACCCGGTCGACACCGCGCAGCCGCGTCGCGCCGAACACCGCCGCGCCGCTCGCGAGGCCCGCGCCGACGAGGAAGGTGCGGCGCCGCATCAGCGGATCACCCGCCGCCAGTCCTCGTCGAAGTAGCGCACCAGCGACTGTTCGTCCAGCCGGTTCGGCGGCATCGCCATGCGCGGCATGTCCTTGGGGAACACGAACAGGTCGCGCAGCGTTTCAGGCGTGAGGTAGCGCGTGGACACGGCCAGCGCCTGCGGCGGTGCGTAGTCCGCGCGATGACCGGCGAGCACGAAGCCCCAGTCGCCGAACGAGGGCACGTCGCAATGGTACGGCCACGTATGCAGGCCGGCTTCGCGCAGCGTGGATTCGATACTCCAGAACGAACGCGGCGCGTAATAGGGCGAGGTCGACTGCACGACGACGTAGCCGTTCGCCGCCAGGTGCCGCGCGATCAGGCGGAACATCGGCACCGAATACAACCGGCCGATGCCGAAGCTGGACGGATCGGGAAAGTCGACGACGATGAAATCGAACGACTCGCGATTGGTTTCGAGCCAGCGGCCGGCGTCTTCGTTCACCACGTGCACGCGCGCGTCGCGCAGCGAGCCTTCATTGAGCGCCACCAGCTCCGGCGAGTGAGAGAACATCCGCGTCATCGCCGGGTCCAGGTCCACCAGCGTGATGCGTTGGACGTGCCTGGATTTCAGGATCTCGCGCACGGCCAGCCCGTCGCCGCCACCCAGCACCAGCACGCGCCGCGCGCCCGGCAGCGCCTGAAGGCCCGGATGCACCAGCGCCTCGTGGTAGCGGTGTTCGTCGCGCGAGGAAAACTGCAGGTTGCCGTTGATGTAAAGGCGCAGGTCGTCCTGCCAGCGCGTGACCACCAGGCGCTGGAACGGCGAGCTTTCGGCGTGGACGATCTCGTCGCCGTAGATGCCGCGTTCGGCCCACGTCGTCATGCGCCCGGCGAACGCCAGGCCCATCGTCAGCAGACCCAGCACCAGTGCGCCGCGGAACAGCTTCATGCGCGGCGCGGTCAGTTCCTGGCGGAACGCGATCGCCGTCCACAGCGCCACGCCGGTGTTGAACATGCCGAACAGGAACGAGGTGCGCAGCAGCCCCAGATGCGGCGCCAGCAGCAGCGGGAACACCAGCGACACCACCAGCGCGCCGAGGTAGTCGAACGCCAGCACGCGGCTGACCAGTTCGCGGAATTCGGCGCGGCGCTGGTTGAAGATGCGCATCACCAGCGGGATTTCCATGCCCACCATCAAACCGATGGCGAACACCATCACGTACAGCGCGGTGCGGAACGGCGTGGCCAGCCACGCGAACACCACGAACAGCACCGCCGCCGAGACGCCGCCCAGCAGGCCGATCAGCATTTCCAGGTCGACGAAACGATCGAGCACGTCGCCGTCGTCGACATAGCGCGAGAGCCAGGAGCCGATGCCCATCGCGAACAGGTAGCAGCCGATCACCGAGGAGAACTGCAGGATCGAATCGCCCAGCAGATAGCTGGCGAGCGCGCTGGTGATGAGTTCGTAGCCCAGGCCGCAGGACGCGACGATCAGGACGGACAGGATGAGGGCGCGATCGCGCATGGGTGCTACGGATTCCGGTGGACGCAGTCGGTGGACGGCGTCCGCGCAACCCCCGCGCATCCCCGATGCCGCCCGGGACGCCTACTCTAGCGACCGTACACACGCGAGCCAACTGGCCTTACACTCGCTGGCGGTCCTGGGGGGGATGGATGCCCGTGTCGAACGTCGCACTGCCGTATCTGGCTTATCTGTTTGCCGCGCTGCTGATGCTCGCGGGCTTCGTCGCGCTGTATACGCGCGTGACGCGTTTCGATGAATGGGCGTTGATCCAGGAAGGCAACCTTGCCGCGGCGCTATCGCTCGGCGGCGCGCTGCTGGGCTTCAGCTGCACGCTGGCCTTCGCGATTGCGTTGCATGCGACATGGCAGGCCTTCCTGGTCTGGTCGCTGGCGGCGATGGCCGTACAGGTGCTCGTCTACGCCGCGCTGGCGCGCGCGTTGCGCCGCATGAACGCCGCGATCCACGAAGGCAATACCGCGATGGGCGGCCTGATGGGCGCCGTCGCGTTGGGCGTGGGCGTCATCAACGCCGCCTGCCTGACCTGACCCGACTTTCACCCCGCACGCTGGCCGACAAGGAAATCGAACGATGAGCCTGGGTTCCTTCATCCGCAAACAGTTCGTCGACATCCTGCAATGGATGGAAGAGGGCGACGGCGTTCTCGCCTGGCGCTTCCCGATGGAAGATCAGGAAATCCAGTACGGCGGCAGCCTCACCGTGCGCGACTCGCAGGTGGCGTTGTTCGTCAACGAAGGCCGCGTCGCCGACGTCTTCGGCCCGGGCATGTACAAGCTCACCACCCGCACGCTGCCGGTGCTGACCGCGCTGCAGCACTGGGACAAGGGCTTCGAATCGCCGTTCAAGTCCGACGTGGTGTTCTTCTCCACGCGCCTGCAACTGGGCCGCCGCTGGGGCACCGCGCAGCCGGTGACGATCCGCGACAGCGAGTTCGGCATGGTGCGCGTGCGCGCGCACGGCGTGTACAGCTACAAGGTCGCCGACGTCGAAAAGTTCTACCGCGAGATCGCCGGCACGCGCGGCGTCTACACCGTCGACGACCTGGAAGCGCAGCTGCGCAACCTGGTGGTCGCGACGATGGCCGACGCGCTGGGCAGCGGCGGCGTGGCGTTCATCGACCTCGCCGCGAACCAGGCCGCGATGTCGCAGCGCATCCAGGAGCGTCTGGAGCCGGTGTTCCAGCGCTACGGCGTGGCGCTGGAAGCGTTCGCGGTGGAAAGCGTTTCGCTGCCGGAAGAATTGCAGAAGGCGCTCGACGCGCGTATCGCCGTGGGCATGTCGGGCGATCTGAACGAGTTCACGCGCTACCAGGCGGCGGTGTCGATTCCGCTGGCGGCGCAGAACGAAGGCGGCATCGCGGGCGTGGGCGCGGGACTCGCGGCGGGCGCGGTGCTGGGGCAGACGATGTCGCAGGCGCTCTCGCCGCAGGCGGCGTCGGCGCCGGCCGCGGCGGCGGCCGCAGCCGATCCGGTGGCCAAGCTGCAGCAGCTCAAGCGCATGCTCGAACTGGAACTGATCACCGCGCAGGACTACGACGCCGCGAAGGCCGCGATCCTGCGCGACATGGCCGGCTGACGTGCAGCAGTTCCTGTGCCCCCAATGCGGGGCGTCGGTGAAGTTCGAATCGGCAGGCGCAGTGATGGTGGTATGCGGCGCCTGCCGCAGCACGATCACGCGCGATGCCGACGCCGCGCGTCGCGTCGGTCACATGGCCGAACTCGTCGAAGACGGCTCCATCGTCCAGGTCGGCACGCGCGGGCGCGCGGGCGCGCTCGGCTTCCACGTGCTCGGCCGGTTGCGCCTGCAATACGACACGGGCGCATGGAACGAGTGGTACATCGCCTTCGACGACGGCGAGCACGGCTGGTTGTCCGATGGCGACGCGCTCTACGCCATCACGCGACGCGACGAGAAGATCGACACGTCGCTGCTGCCCGGCTTCGAGGAACTGCGGGCCGGCGGCCCGGTGAAGGTCGGCGGCACGCTGTACACCGTGTCGGACGTGCGGCCGCGCTCGCGCTGCATCGGCGGCGAAGGCGAACTGCCGTTGCAGACGGGCGAGGGCTGGGGTGCGCGCGTGGTCGATGCGCGCCGCGAATCGGCCTTCGTGACCATCGATTACTCCGACGCCGCGCCCGTCGTCTACACGGGCACGACCAGCGCGATCGAGTTCGACGCCGGCACGCTGCGCACGCAGGACGACGTGGTGGCGACCGCCGGCCGCTATCGCGGCCAGACGCTGGCGCTGGACTGCCCGAACTGCGCCGGCGCGGTGAGCATCGCGGTGGCGATGGCGACACAGGTCGTGTGCCCGTCGTGCAGTTCGCTGCTGGACTGCAGCGGCGATCGCGCCGAGATCATCGAGGCGAACAAGCGCGTCGCGCGCTTCCAGACGACGATTCCGCTGGGCGCGCGCGGAAAGATCGGCGATACCGAGTACGACGTCATCGGCATCATGCGTTGCGACGTGCCGGACGTGGCCGCCGAGCCGGACTGGATCGAATACCTGCTGTTCAATCCGCGTCGCGGCTACCTGTGGCTGGTGGAGACGCAGGAAGGCTGGCAGCGCGTCACCGTGTGCGACGAATGGCCAGTGCTCACAGGCGACCTCACCGCACGCTGGGGCAGGCGGACCTTCGGACGAACCTATGCCTACGCCTCGCGCGTGGAGCAGGTGTTCGGCGCGTTCAACTGGCGCGTGCGGCGCGGCGACACCTCGCAGATCACCGATTTCGTCAGCAACACCGACACGCTCACGCGCGAGCAGTCGGGCGACGAGGTCGTGTGGTCGCATTCGGTGCGCATGAGCGCGGCGACCATCGCGCGCGCATTCGGGCTGCCGGAGCTGCGCGAGGCCTCGCGTGCGCTGCCGGAGACGGCGAGGTCGAAGGTCCGCACCGACGAGGAAGACGAAGGCCTGGCGTTCATTGCGGTGGGCGCGACGCTGCTGCTGTTCCTGCTCAGCGGCGAGATCACGACCGTCGCGCTGTTCTTCGGCATCGCGCTGATCTGGGCGCCGCTAGTGATGACGGGCCAGATCCGCGCGCTCTTCGGCGGGGCCGATTCGTGATGAAGAAGGGCTTCTACATCGCCTACGTGATCGTCGTGTGCGTCGTCGTCATCGTCGCCGGCAGCGAGCGTCCGGACTCGCGCAACTGGGGCGGCGGAACCGGCCGGACCGGCTGGAGTTCCGGCGGCGGGCACAAGTAAACGCGCACCCGGCCAAAGCGTCCGGCTTGCGCCGTGCGCTGCATCGCAACGCCGTCGTCACCTTTCCGCCACCGCTGCATCACAGGCCGTGGCCGACGCTCGAAGCTTCGACACCAAGCTCCACGGGAAGGACGTCCGCGATGCCGGCCCCGGCGCAGCGCAACCTCATCGTCATCGGAGGATCGACCGGCGCCGTCAAGCCGCTCCTGGAGCTGGTCTCGCGCCTGCCGCGGCGCTTCCCGGCATCGATCCTCATCGTGCAGCACATCGGCACGCACACCAGCATGCTGCCGGAACTGCTGAACCGGCACGGTCCGCTGCCGGCGATGTTTCCTGCGTCCGGCCGCCTCCTCGAACCCGGCGTCATCTTCGTCGCGCCGCCGGACCACCACCTGCTGGTCACCGACGGCGCGGTGCGGTTGAGCCGCGATGCGAAGGAAAACTACACGCGCCCGGCGATCGATCCGCTGTTCCGCTCGGCCGCGATCGCGAGGGGCCCGCAGGTGATCGGCATCGTCCTCAGCGGCCTGCTCGACGACGGCGTCGCGGGATTGCAGGCGATCAAGGCCTGCGGGGGGATAGCCGTCGTGCAGGATCCGCACGAAGCCGAGGAACCCGAAATGCCCGCGAGCGCCCGCCACTACGTCGCCGTGGACGCGGTGCTGCCCATCGCCGAGATGGCCGACGCGCTCACGATCCTGGTGTCGCAGGAGGCGAAGACGGCGCCGTCGGTGCCGGAGGCATTGCGCGACGAACACACACTGAGCATCGGGGAGGCGGACGATCCCATGGCCACGCTCGACCACATCGGCAAGCCCTCGCGCATCAGCTGCCCCGAATGCAGCGGCGTGCTGTGGGAGATCAAGGACGCGCATCCGCCGCGCTATCGCTGCCACACAGGGCATGCGTACACGCTCGGCGCGCTCGAACAGGCCCAGGCGATTCGCACCGACCAGTCGCTGTGGACCGCGCTGCGCGCCATGCAGGAGCGCGAGCGCCTGCTGCGAACCGTTGCGGCGGCCCATCGCAGCCGCGAGGCGATCGCCGACGCCGAACGCGTGGAAGCCGAGGCCAATCATCTGTCCGTGCACGCCGAGCAGTTGCAACGTCTGGTCTCGGGCTGATTGCCCCGCCAAAACCCGTGCTGGATACTGACCGCTTCGACCGAGGCCCGCCGATCCCATGACCAAGACGCCCAGCCGCCCCAAAAAGCAGACAGGTGCGGCGGACGCACAGGCCGGCGGGCCGGGCGCGAACGACACCACGCCTTCCGATCCGACACGCCTGCCGCTGATCGTCGGCATCGGCGCATCGGCCGGCGGCCTGGAGGCGTACAAGGCCTTCTTCGAACACCTCGATAGCGCCGACGGCATGGCCTTCGTGCTGGTCTCGCACCTCTCGCCCGATCACGCCAGCATGCTGCCCGAACTGGTCTCGCGCTACACCGCGCTGAGCGTCGTGGAAGCCGCCGACGGCATGGAAGTGGAGGAGCGGCATGTCTACATCATCCCGCCCGATTCGACGCTGACGATGAGCGGCGGCGTGCTGCAGCTCAGCAAGCCCGCGCCGCCGCGGCAATACCGCTTCCCGATCGACACCTTCTTCTCCTCGCTCGCCGAGGACCAGGGCGACAACGCGGTGTGCATCATCCTGTCCGGCGCGGGCAGCGACGGCGCGCGCGGCCTGTCGGCCATCAAGGAACGCGGCGGCCTCACCCTCGCGCAGGCGGTGATTGACCACGTCGCCATCAGCGGCATGCCAGCCAGCGCGGCCGCCACGGGACTGGTCGACAACGTCGTGCCGGTCGAACAGATGCCCGCGCGGCTGAAGGCCTACCTCGAGCACCTGGCCGTCGCGCGCACCAAGAAGGGCCCCGATGGCATCCGCCAGGACCTGAGCAACCATCTGCAGGCGATCTGCTCGCTGCTGCGCGCCGAAGTCGGCCATGACTTCAGCCAGTACAAGGAGAAGACGCTGGTGCGCCGCATCCAGCGCCGCATGCAGGTGGTGCAGGTGGACGGCGTCGCCGGCTACATCGAATACCTCAAGCAGAATCCGCGCGAACTGGAGAACCTCTTCCGCGAACTGCTGATCGGCGTCACCGAATTCTTCCGCGATCCGGAAGCCTTCGAGGCGCTGCAGTCGCACGCGATCCCGGCGTTGCTGGAAGGCAAGAGCGCCGCCGATACGTTGCGCGTATGGATTCCCGCATGCGCCACCGGTGAGGAGGCGTATTCGATCGCGATCTCGCTGGCCGAGGCCATCTCCGCGCGCCGCGGCGGGCCGAAGGTGCAGATCTTCGCCACCGACATCGACGACATCGCGATCAACGCCGCGCGCGCCGGCCGCTTCCGCGCGCCGCTGCCGGGCGTGTCGGCCGAGCGGCTGGAGCGCTGGTTCATCCAGGACGGCGAGTACTACGTCGTGGTGAAGCCGATCCGCGAGATGGTGGTGTTCTCGCCGCACAGTGCGATCAAGGACCCGCCGTTCTCGCGGCTGGACCTGATTTCCTGCCGCAACCTGCTCATCTACATGAACTCGGACCTGCAGGAACACCTGATCCGCACGTTCCATTACGCGCTGCGTCCAGGCGGCGTGCTGATGCTGGGGCCGTCGGAAAGCCTGGGCCGCAACACCGCGCTGTTCTCGGTGCTCGACAAGAAGCACCGCCTGTATTCGCGCCGCGCCGACGGCCGCGCGAGCCTGCCGATGACCGCCCCCAAGCGCCTGGCCGGCCTGGAAGCGGTGCCGCGCGTGCCCGTCGTGCGCACCGGCGGCGTGGAAGATGCGATAGACCGCAACGCCAAGCGCGTACTCGAAAAGCACGCGCCGGCCTACGTCGTCATCGATGCGAACCACGACGTGCTGCGCTTCTCCGGCGACACCGGGCGTTACCTCGGCCCGTCGTCGGGCGCGGCGAGCCTCAACCTGTTCGCGCTGCTCAACAAGGGCCTGCGCGGTCCGGCGCGCACCGCCGTGCAGCAGGCGCTGATCCGCCACAACACCGTCGTGCAGGAAGGCCAGCTCAACGGCGCGCAGGGCGAACGCATTCCGGTGCGGCTCATCGCCGAGCCCATCCAGGAGCAGGACGACGGCAACGCAGAGCGCCGCGCCCCGTCGTCGCTGTGCATCCTGATCTTCAAGGAACTCACGCCGGTGCAGGCACCGGTCGAATCGCCGGCCGGCAACGGCCGCCGCGTGCGTGGCGAAGCCGCGCGCATCCGCGAACTCGACCTCGAACTGGCCACCACGCGCGAGCAGCTGCACACCGCGATCGACGAACTGGAAACGGCCAACGAGGAAATGAAGTCGGCCAACGAGGAATACCAGTCGGTCAACGAGGAACTGCAGTCGTCCAACGAGGAGCTGGAAACCTCGAAGGAAGAGATGCAGTCGATCAACGAGGAACTGCAGACGGTCAACGTCGAGCTCAACAGCAAGAACGAAGCGCTCGCGCGCCTGAACAGCGACCTGCAGAACCTGCTGGAAAGCACGCAGATCGCCACGCTGTTCCTCGATTCGGCGCTGCACGTCAGCGGCTTCACGCCGGCCATCAGCGACCTGTTCCACCTGCGCGAAGGCGACCACGGCCGCCCGATCACCGAAATCACCGCGCGCATCCCGTACCCGCAGCTCAGGCAGGACGTGAAGCAGGTGCTGCGCACGCTGGCGATGGTCGAGCGCGTGCTGCACGGCGGCGTGGACGATGCGGTCTACCTGCTGCGCATGCGGCCGTACCGCACCACCGACAACGTCATCGACGGCGTCGTGCTGACCTTCATCGACATCACCGAACGCCAGCAGCACGAATACGAACGCGCGCGGCTGGCGGCGATCGTGGAATCCTCGCAGGACGCGATCATCGGCCACAGCCTGGAAGGCATCATCACCAGCTGGAATGCCGGCGCGGAAGGCATGTTCGGATACCCGCCGGCGCGCGCGATCGGCAAGCCGCTCTCCGTGCTGCTGCCGCCGGATTCGAAGAAGGACCTGGACACGCTGCTGGAAGCGTCCTCGCGCCAGATCAAGGCCGAGGAACTGCTGATGACGTGGATACGCGAGGACGGCACGCCGGTGCCGCTGTCGCTGCGCTGCTCGCCGGTGCTGGATCCGGCCGGTGCGGTCGTCGGTGGTTCGACCATCGCGCGCGACATCACCGACCGCAAGCGCGCGGCGTGGATGCTCGACGAAAGCGAGCGCCGGCTCGCCGCGATCATCGAACAGACCACCGTCGGCGTCGCGCAGACCGACCTGGAAGGCCGGCTGGAGATGGTCAACCCGCGTTACGGCGAGATCCTCGGCCGTAGCGCGGACGAACTCATCGGCCATCGCCTGGGCGAGTACGTCGATCCGCAGGACGTCGCCGAGTTCGAATCGCTGTTCCGCGCGCTGGTCACGCAGGGCGAGCCGTTCCAGGTCGAACAGCGTTACGTGCGCCCGGACGACAGCGAGGTGTGGATCAACAACCACCTCACGCTCATCCACGACGAGGGCGGCCAGCCGTCGCACGCGGTCGCGGTGGCGCTGGATGTCACGCAGCGCCGCGCCGCCGCGCAGCAGCGCGAGATGCTGGTGAGCGAGCTCAACCATCGCGTCAAGAACACGCTCGCGACGGTGCACTCCATCGCGCTGCAGACGCTGCGCCACACCTCGGACATGGGCAAGTTCCGCGACGCGTTCGTCGCGCGCCTGCGCGCGCTGTCCACCGCGCACGACCTGCTCGCGAAGGAAGGCTGGCGCGGCGTGAGCCTGGCGGAGCTGGCGAACGCGGAGCTCGCGCCGTATCGCGCCGATAACGGCGCGCACGCGCAGCTGGTGGGCGAGGACCTGCACCTGGACGCGAAGACGGGCCTCGCGCTGAGCCTGGCGCTGCACGAACTGGCGACCAACGCCAGCAAGTACGGCGCCTTCACGCGCCAGGAAGGCAAGGTGCGACTGGAATGGACCACCTTCGAGCGCGAAGGCCAGCGCTGGTTGCGCATGGTGTGGACCGAGTCCGGCGGCCCGCCGGTGAACGCGCCGGCCTCGCGCGGTTTCGGTTCGCGCCTGATCACCGAAGGCGTGGGCTACGAACTGGGCGGCGACGTGTCGCTGGAATTCCCCGAAAGCGGCGCGGTGTGCACGATCACGGTGCCGCTGAAGGACGCAAGGAGCTGAGATGGGCGGCAAGACCCTGCTGCTGGCCGAAGACGAGATGTATGTCGCGATGACCTTGAGCGACCTGCTTACCGAGGCCGGCTACCGGGTTTTCACCGCCGCGCGGCTGGGCGATGCGATGGGCGTGACCGAACGCGAGGCGATCGACTGCGCGATCCTCGACATCAACCTGCATGGCGAGCAGGTCTATCCGCTGTGCGACCGTCTGCAGCAGACGGGCGTGCCGTTCTTCTTCACCTCCGCGTACGGCACCGAGGGCATTGCCGAGCGTTATCGCGACGTGCCGATGGTCGGCAAGCCGTACACGTGCGATGAGGTGGTGGAGGCGATCCATCGGCAGTTGAACGGGGCAGGGCGCGGGTGATCCGTGGCGCCGCGTGGCGCCAGCAAGCGCAACCGCAAATACAGCCGCCCTTGTAGCCCGGGTAAGCGAAGCGCACCCGGGAGCTGTCACGCCCAACCCCGGGTGCGCTCCGCTTACCGGGGCTACGACCTTTCAATGTCACGTCGACCGCTTCACCGCGAATCCACCGTCTCCCCGATCCGCTCCAGCATGTACCCATGGAACGGATTGCTCCCCAGCCGGCTCAACGCATCCTGCGAAACCAGCAGCGTATTGCGCTCGCCGCGCACGGCGACCGCGCCCAGACGCAACCCGCCCTGTCCCGTCGGATGCAGCCCGTACAGCGGATCGTCGTCCGCGAACGGCAACGCCACGTGCGACAACGAGTACACCTCGTCCGGATACTTCATGCCGATCGGCTGCGCCGTGATCGCCGGCGCATGCGCCGCGCGTGAGCGCGCGAGCACGGTGGCGTCATCGGAAGAGGTCACGCCCAGCACGGTCAGCGTGTAATCGCGCGACTGCTGAAGCACCGTGCGCGGCCACTGCGTCGCGGCCGGGCGCAGCATGGGCGCCATCACGCGGCTGCGGTTCACGTCGAACAACACCAGTTCACTACCGTTGTCCGGCAGCACGTCGAACAGGCGCCCCATCACCGCGCGCGCCGACACCGTGTCATCGACGACGGACTGGAACGCGAGGATCGGCGGCAGGCGCGCGACGCGGTTCTGGCGCCGCACGGTTTCCAGCGAGCGTTGCAGGTCGGACGTCACCAGGTACGACTCGCGCGCCGCACGCACGGGGAAGGAGTTGTACTTGAACGGGTTGTACTCGGGCAGCAGGTCCAGCCACGCGGTTTTCGCGTAGCGGCTGAAGAACGCCGGCACGCCGGCCAGGCCCGCGTAACGCGCGAAGCGGTTCACCTCGATCATCGGCGAGAGCAGCACGATGCGGTCCACGTCGCTGCGCTGCCCGCGCTCGATCCAGCGCAGTTCATGCAGCAGCGCGAGCGCGGCGCCGTTCGAATAGCCCACCAGATGGATCGGCAACTCCGTGCCTGCGCGACGCCGCGCTTCGCGCATCGCCATGTCTACGGCGGCGTTCCACTCCTCGCGGCCCGCGCGCGTGAGCCCCGCAGGCACCGTGCCGTGCCCCGGCAGGCGCGGCACCAGCGCGATGTAGCCGTGATCGCTGTACAGCTGCGCGAGGCTGCGCATGCTGTACGGCGAATCGGTGAGGCCATGCAGCATCACCGCGACGCCACGCGGCTTGCCCTTGGGCTCCATCACGAAGGAGCGGTTCCAGTCGCGATCGAAACGAAGCGGCGAGGTCAGGCTCGCGTCGTAATAGCGGTTGAGCAGCGTCTTGTCCGACGGCGCCATCTTGTCGTGCAGCTTGCGATGCACGTCGTCGAACATCGCCGTTTCGGCCTGCGTGTACGCGCGCCAGTCCATCTTCGCCACGACGGCCGCGTCCGGTTCTTCCGGAACGATCGTCTGCCACGGACGCAGTGGCGGCCCCTGCGTGGACAGGTACGCGCGGATGGCGATGAGCACCACCACCAGCAGCACGATGCCGACCAGCAACCGGCGCGCCAGCGAACCCAGGCCGGAAATCGAACGCCGCAGCAGGCTCGTCAGGCCCTGCGCGTGCGGTGCGTCGTCGTCGATGTCCTCGCCGATGCCGACGGGATGGCGGGGCGATTCGTCTTCGGGCCGGGCCATGGCGGGCTCCGCGTCACGGATGCGCCGCATGGTGCCTGCGCGGCGGCGGGGCGATCAAGTCGGCCGGTTTCAGCCGTCCGCATGCGCCAGGCAGTACACGTGGGCCTTCACGTGCGAACCGTCGGACAGACGCGCCGTGCAGATGACGCGCATGTAGCCCTCGCCCTCGAACGCATCCAGGCGCGGCCAGTGCGCGGCCAGCTCATCGGACGTGAAGACCAGTCCCGGCACTTCATCGCCGTGTGGATCCAGCACCAGTCCCGGGTACCCCAGCGTCGCGCCCCATCCCTGCGAATGCAGCGTTCCGGCCACCGTCGCCGGCTGCCAATGGCCGGGGATGTCGGCGAGCACATGCGCGTTGTCGCGGCCCGGGGCGAGGCTTCCGTAGACGAACAGGTGGACGGCCATGGGCGAAGCGTAGCTGGAATCGAAAGGAGGAGAAGTGAGGGCGAGGCGCGAGGGACGCAGGCCGCGACAGGACGATGTCCCGACGGCCAGCCGCCGCGGTCCGCTTGCAGGCCTGCCGCAGCGCCCCCATCGTGATGGGACCGGACGCTACCGTCCGCCCCTGGAGAGGACCGACCATGACCGCCCGTACCGAAACCGCCCTGCTCGCCGGTGGCTGCTTCTGGGGCATGCAGGAGCTGATCCGCGCGATGCCGGGCGTGGTGTCCACGCGCGTGGGCTACAGCGGCGGCGACGTGCCCAACGCGACCTACCGCAACCACGGCACGCATGCGGAGGCGATCGAGATCGTGTTCGATCCGGACAAGCTCAGCTATCGCGAGATCCTGGAGTTCTTCTTCCAGATCCACGACCCGAGCACGAAGAACCGCCAGGGCAACGACGTGGGCACCAGCTACCGTTCGGCGATCTTCTACACCAGCGACGAGCAGAAGCGCGTGGCCGAAGACACCATCGCCGACGTCGACGCCTCGGGGCTGTGGCCGGGCAAGGTGGTGACCGAAGTCGAGCCGGCCGGCCCGTTCTGGCAGGCCGAGCCCGAGCATCAGGATTACCTCCAGCATTACCCGACCGGTTACACCTGCCATTTCGTGCGGCCGGATTGGAAGTTGCCGCGCAGGGCGTAAGGGCCTTGCTCCCTTGTTTGTTGCTCCCCCCCCTGCGAATGCAGGGGAGGGTTGGGGAGGGGTGAAGTCCGTGCGGTAGCACTCAGGGAAGCGAAACCAGCAGCGCTTCACGCGTGAGCTTGTTCACCGATACCGCTCCGTTGCCCCTCACCCCAACCCCTCTCCCGAAGGGAGAGGGACTAAGAGCAAAGCCGTCACACCCGACGCAGAGCCCCGGCTACACTCCAGCCACAACCACGGCTGGGAGAACGGTGTATGGCTGCATCGGTTTTCGGGGGTCGCGCGCAACTTCGTGCGATGGGAATGAGCGCCTTCGTGTTGTCGGCGATGGCGATCGGAATCGCACACGCGCAGGCGCCGGATCGCGCCGCGATCCAGGCGCAGGTGGTGAAGCGCCACGACACCGCGATCAAGGCATTGCAGGACTGGATCGCACTGCCGTCGATAGCGGCCGAGGATCGCAACGCGAAGCAGGGCGCCGAATACATGGCGCAGCTCGCGCGCGATGCCGGTTTCCAGAAGGTCGAAGTGGTCGACACCGGCGGCAAGCCGGGCGTGTTCGCCACGCTCGATGCCGGCGCGCCGACCACCGTCGGCGTGTACTACATGTACGACGTGAAGCAGTTCGATCCGGCCGAGTGGTCCTCGCCGCCGCTGGAAGCGCGCATCGTCGACAAGCCCGGACTTGGAAAGGCCATCGTCGGCCGCGGCGCGACGAACCAGAAAGGCCCGGAAACCGCCTTCCTCACCGCGCTTCACGCGATCCGCGACGCGAAGCAGAAAATGCCGGTGAACCTCGTGCTCGTCGCCGAGGGCGAGGAGGAAATCGGTTCGCCCAACATCGGCAAGCTCGTGCTGCGCCCCGACGTGCAGGCCGCGCTGAAGAAGAGCATCGGCGTGTTCATGCCGATGGGACTGCAGGATCCCGATGGCGCGGTGACGGTGAACCTCGGCGCGAAGGGCGTGGTCGAACTTGAACTGATCGCCGATGGCAACGCATGGGGACGCGGTCCGTCGAAGGACGTGCATTCCTCGCTCAAGGCGATGGTCGACAGCCCCGCGTGGCGGCTGGTGAAGGCGCTCGACACGCTGGTGTCGGACGACGGCAATACCATCACGATCGACGGCTTTCCCAAGCCCGCGCCGCTGACGGAAACCGAACGCGCGCAGATCGCCAAATCCGTCGCCGCGCGCGATGAAGCCACCGCGCGCAAGTCGCTGGGCGTGCCGCACTGGATCGACGATCTGTCATGGGAGAAGGCGAACGAACGCCTGGTCTCGCAGCCGACGGTGAACATCGAAGGCCTCGTCGGCGGCTATACCGGGCCCGGCGGCAAGACCATCCTGCCGCATCGCGCGGTCGCGAAGATCGACATGCGCCTGGTCCCGCCGATGACGCGAGACGGCGCGGTCGAGGCGTTGAAGGCGCATTTGAAAAAGCGCGGTTATGGCGACATCGCGGTGAACGTGAGCGGCGGTTATGACCCGACCACGACGGATGCGAACTCGAAGCTGATCCAGGCGCAGATCGCCGTGCTCAAGCGCAACGGCATAGAACCGCTGCTGTGGCCGCGACTGGCCGGCTCGTACCCCGGCTTCGTGTTCACCCAGCCGCCGCTGTCGCTGCCGGCGGGCCACTTCGGCCTCGGCCATGGTGGCGGCGCGCATGCGCCGGATGAGTTCTACCTGATCGAGTCGACCAATCCGAAGGTGCAGGGCTTCGACGGCGCGGTGATGTCGTACGTGGATTACCTGTACGAACTGGGCGCGGCAAAGTAGCCCGACGTAGGATGGGTTCCGCACAGCGGAACCCATCATTCGGTGCGCGAAAGCGATGGGTTTCGCCGGGCGAAACCCATCCTACGATGCGTCAAATCCGTCATCCCGGCGAAGGCCGGGACCCAGGCCATCACGCCATCCGCATCGGTGGCGTCGAAACAAACACGCCCCGTCATTCCAGCGAAAGCTGGAACCCATCTGCTTCCGGCGGTGCGAGGACGAATGCGTAAAAGCGCAAATCAAGATGGGTTCCAGCTTTCGCTGGAATGACGGAAAAGGCGGCGGCGCGGTGACGCTGACACCGTGACAGCCTGGGCCCGGCCTTCGCCGGGACGACGGGAAGAGAGGGCGGTGGGGCTTGAGGGCTTTGCCGCAACTGGCGCCCCGTGTCGCGCGCCGTACGGACCGCCCCAAACCCCACCAAAGTCACTCGACGCGCCCCGCGCCGCGCCGTTAGCCTCGGGCATTCCTCAACCCCGGAACCACCCATGAAGTTCTCGTCCCTGAGCCTCGCGCTCGCGCTCGGCCTGGCCTCCACCGCGTCATTCGCCGCCGACAGCGCGGCCGGCAAGCCCGAGCTTGGCGATTTCGGCGTCGATCTCAGCGCCCGCGACCTCTCGGTCAAGCCCGGCGACGACTTCAACCGCTACGTCAGCGGCGCATGGCTGAAGAGCTACGAGCTCAAGGATTACGAGACCTCGTTCGGCTCCTTCAACGCACTGCGCGACCGCTCCGAGGAGCAGGTGCACGGGCTGATCGAGGAACTCGCCGCGCGCAAGGACCTCGCGCCGGGCAGCAACGACCAGAAGGTGCGCGACTTCTACGCCAGCTACATGGATCGCGACGCGCGCGACGCCAAGGGCATCAAGCCGCTGCAGCCGGTGCTCAAGCGCATCGGCGCGATCAAGTCTAAGACCGACCTCATCAACGCCTTCGCCAACGCCGACCTCGACGCCAGCGCCTCGCCGGTGCGCATCGGCCTGGACCTGGACCGCAAGAATCCCGACCAGTACCTGGCGAGCCTCAACGTCGGCGGCCTCGGCCTGCCGGACAAGGACTACTACACCAATCCGGACGCGCGCTTCGTCAAGATCCGCGAAGCCTACGTCGCGCACATCGCGCGCATGCTCGCCTTCACCGGCGCGAAGGACGCGCAGGCGCGCGCGCAGAAGGTGCTGGCGCTGGAAACCGCACTCGCCAAGCCGCAGTGGGAACGCGCCAAGCGCCGCGATCGCGACAAGACCTACAACGTTTCCTCGTTCGCCGATCTGCAGAAGCAGTTCCCGTCGTACGACTTCGCTGCGCACCTGAAGGCGCAGGAAATGCCGCAGCCCGACCGCATCAACATCGTCACGCCCGACGCCGTGCAGCCGGTGCTCGATGTGATCGCCGCGACGCCGCTGCCGGTGTGGCGCGATTACCTCGCCTTCCACGCGGTGGACGGCAACGCCGAACTGCTGAGCCGCGAGATCGACAACGCCTCGTTCGAATTCAACGGCAAGGTCCTCGCCGGCCAGAAAGCGCAGAAGGACGACTGGAAGCGCGCCGTCGCCGTCGTCGGCGCGAAGGACGCGGGCCTGGGCGATGCGGTCGGCGAGCTGTACGTCGCGCGCTATTTCAAGCCCGAGTCGAAGGCCGCCATGGACAAGCTCGTGGAGAACCTGCGCGCCGCATTGCGCCAGAACATCCAGAAGCTCGACTGGATGGGCGAAGACACCAAGGCCGAGGCCTATCGCAAGCTGTCCACGTTCCGTCCGAAGATCGGCTATCCGGAAAAGTGGACCGACTACTCCAGCGTCACCATCGTGCCGGACGACCTCGTCGCGAACGCCGTGCAGATGCGCCGCTTCGAGCGCAACGACGAGAACCGCCGCGTCGGCCAGAAGACCGATCGCGACGAATGGCGCATGACGCCGCAAACGGTCAACGCCTATTACAACTCGACCTTCAACGAGATCGTGTTCCCGGCCGCGATCCTGCAGCCGCCGTTCTTCGACGTGAACGCCGATGCGGCGGTGAACTACGGCGGCATCGGCGCGGTGATCGGCCATGAGATGGGTCACGGTTTCGACGACCAGGGCAGCAAGTCCGACGCCGACGGCGTGCAGCGCAACTGGTGGACCGACGCCGATCGCGCGCGCTTCGACGAACGCACCAAGGCGCTCGGCGCGCAGTACGACAGCTACTGCCCGCTGGAAGGCCAGTGCGTCAACGGCGCGCTGACGATGGGCGAGAACATCGGCGACCTCGGCGGCATCTCGATGGCGTACACCGCCTACCAGCTGAGCCTGGGCGGCAAGCCCGCGCCGAAGATCGACGGTCTCACCGGCGACCAGCGCTTCTTCCTCGCGTTCGGCCAGATCTGGAAGGGCAAGTACCGCGACGAATCGCTGCTCAACCTGATCAAGACCAACCCGCATTCGCCGGGCATGTACCGAGCGAACGGTCCGGTGCGCAACTTCGACCCGTGGTACAAGGCGTTCGACGTGAAGCCGGGCGATGCGCTGTATCTGCCGCCGGAGAAGCGCGTTCGTATCTGGTGATGGATTGATGCAAACAGAAACGGCGCGATTCGTCGCGCCGCTTCTTCCTTTGCTTGTGTAGCCCGGGTAAGCGAAGCGCACCCGGGTTTTGCGGTGATGCACCGGTAACCCCGGGTGCGCTTCGCTTACCCGGGCTACGAATCGGGGTTGCTAAGGCAGTCAAGCGCCCAGGTCGGGCTCCGGCGGCGGCCTTTCATCGCGATGCCCGCGCAATCCGTACCGCAACTGCCGCATCGGCTCCTTCCACGGCAACACAAGACGCCGATAGAAGAACGACAGCACACGTCGCGGCCACGGCACGCGCCGCGCGAGGCCTTCCTCGATCGTGTACACGCACGGCGCGCACAAGCCGCAGGGCTTTCCGCGCACGGGGCGATGGCAGAACCACGTCATCTCCATGATCCCGTCCCAACCGGCGGCGCGCGACTCGCGCTCGATCCCGCGTTTGTCCACGCGGAACAGCGGAAACCCGAACGCGCCGAACAACGTGTGCTCCGGTGTGCCCGCGCGCGCCGGATCGACGCGCACGCTGCGGAATCCCGCGACATGGTCGACTTCCACGACGTACCCACGCAGCAGCGCCTGCACCTTGTCGTCCACGTGGACGCCCAGTTCCATGCCGTCGAGCGAATGCGCGCGGCAGAATGCCGGCAACCACGCGTACTGGCTACCGATGAACGACTTGCGGCGTATGTCGCGCAATGCGATGGCGATGTCGTCGTCCACGACGATGTCCGTCACCGCCGCGCGGAGCATCGGCTGCAGCAACTCGCGGGTATGCGGGAACTCTTCGCGCAAACGCTCGGAGATGCGCGCCATCGTGTCGATCTCGGTATCGGTCGACGGGCGCGTACGGTCCTCCAGGTAATACGGGATCACGCGCACGCGATCGCGCAACAACAGCTGCAACAGGCGGAAGGTGGAATCCCAGCCTCCGGTCCAGAGCAGCTTCACGCTCCGCGCGTCGTCGTTGCGGTCCTCGGTGACGCGCGTGGTCTGCATGCGGCGCATTTCCTCTACGCGATGACGGGATGCGGGCAATCGCATCGCTGAAACGTCGTTCCCGGAAAGTACCTCGTGCGAAGGCACTGCAGCGCGAGCCTCGCATGCGCTTCGTAAAGGAAGATGAATCCCCGCTGTTCGTCCGAAAACATGAATGCGCGAAAGCGTGAAGCGCGTCTTCGCAAACGTGAGCGTCTTGGTGAAAGTGCGCGCAAATACAGCGAAAACGAGCGCTTGTGGTCAAAACAGAGTGAACCTTCACACGATTCCTCGGAGGTATGCTCCAGCCGCACGGTGAGTTCCTTCCACGCGATGTCCCTTCCACGCGCAACGCAGGCAACGTGTGCGACGCGCCCCTATCGGACCGGATGCATGTCCCTGGAAAACAGCTTGAGTCCACTGACGACGCCAACCTTTCCCATCGCGATGCACAGCGGCGAATGGGACAGGGACAGCTTCTGGACGTTCGCGGACGCGGCCAAGGAGGCCACCGAAGCGCTCGCTGCGCAGAAGATGAAGGCGCTGGAAAACATGCCGGTCGATGCGTTGCGGGTGTTCTGCACGCAATACCGCTTCTTCACCATCGAATACATCAGCGATCTCGCGCTGCTGCTGGCGAAGCTGCCGTTCGGTGGGCTTCGTAGCCTGTTGAGCCAGATCCTCGCCGAAGAGCTCGGTGAGGGCGACCAGTCGCGCGCGCATCCGGCGATCTACGACCGCTTCCTCGCCAGCATCGGCGTGCCGCAGGAGCGGCTCGACCGCGCCCTTCCCGAGAACAAGCGCATCCTGGGTGCGCTCACGCACGAGCTCTGGCAGCGCGACGCGGCCTTCGGCGTCGGCCTGCGCGGCATGGGCGGCGAATGCCTGTGCCAGACCTACCTGTCGGTGATGTTCGAACACCTGCGCGTGCATCCGTACATGCGCGAAAACGAGGAACGCATCGACTGGGAGTTCTGGACGATCCACACCGGCGAAGAGGACATCGTCCACGGCGAACTCACCCGCGCGGCGATCGATCACTACATCCAGCAGGAGCCCGGCGCGTTGCCCGACCTCGCGCAGGGTTACGAACGCAGCATCACCGCGTGGAACCGCTTCTGGCAGAACATCTTCGACGCCTGCGCGCCGAAGCCGAGCGCGATCTCCTGAGCGCGGCGGCCATGGGCAAGATCACGCAGTTCCATCTCGCATTCCCGGTGCGCGACCTCGACGAGGCCCGCCGCTTCTATGGCGATGTCATCGGCTGCCCGCAGGGTCGCACCGATGTGTCGTACCAGGACTTCGATTTCTTCGGCCACCATCTGGTCGCGCACATCGCGCCGGACGGCGCGCCGCTGCAGACCGGCCGCTTCGATGGCGAAGCCGTCCCGGTTCCGCACTTCGGCATGAACCTCGATCGCGAGGCGTGGGAAACGTTGGCCAAACGCGTGAAAGGGGCTGGCGTGGAATTCGCCGAGGAGCCGCACTTGCGATTGAAGGGCAAGCCGGGCCAGCATGTGACGATGTTCTTCTTCGATCCGTCGGGCAACGCGCTTGAATTCAAGTCGTTCGACGATCCGGAGCAGACCTTCATCCCATAGCATCGGCGAAGGAAACGACATGCGTGAGGCTTCCCTGCAGGGCGCTGGCGAGGCCACGCCCTCCACCGCGCGTCGCGACGATCGTGCGCATGTGCTGCATTCGTGGTCGGCGATCGACACGCTCAACCCCACCGTCATCGCCGGCGCATCCGGCTCGCACATCTGGGACGAGGAAGGGCGGCGTTACATCGACCTGTCCAGCCAGCTGGTCAACGTCAATGTCGGACACCAGCATCCCAGGCTCGTCGCCGCCATACAGGCGCAGGCGCAGACGCTGTGCACCGTCGCGCCGTACCACGCGAACGCGGCGACGAGCGAAGCGGCGCGCCTGATCGCCGAGGTCGCACCCGGCGATCTCAACCGTGTGTTCTTCACCAATGGCGGCGCCGAGGCGGTGGAGAACGCGATGCGCATGGCGCGGCTGCACACCGGCCGGCACAAGGTGCTCACGATGTACCGCAGCTACCACGGCGCGACCGCCGGTGCGATCACCGCGTCGGGCGATCCGAGGCGCTGGCCGGCGGAGCCTGGAATGCCGGGTATTTCACGCTTCTGGGGCCCTTACGCGTACCGCTCCGCATTCCACGCACGCGACGAACGCGAGGAATGCGATCGCGCGCTCGCGCATCTGTCCGACACGATCATGGTGGAAGGTCCGCAGACCATCGCGGCGATCATGATGGAAAGCGTGGTCGGCGGAAACGGCATCCTCGTGCCACCGGACGGTTACCTCCAAGGCGTGCGCGCGCTGTGCGACCGGCACGGCATCGTGATGATCGCCGACGAAGTGATGGCCGGCTTCGGCCGTTGCGGCGAGTGGTTCGCGATCGATCGATGGAACGTGGTGCCGGACCTCATCACCTTCGCCAAGGGCGTGAACTGCGGCTACGTCCCGCTCGGCGGCGTGATCATCTCCGACGCCATCGTCGCGAGTTTCGCCAAGCGCGCGTATCCAGGCGGGCTCACGTACGCGGGTCATCCGCTGGCGTGCGCGGCGGCGGTCGCGTGCATCGGCATCTATCGCGAGGAAAGCCTGATCGAACGCGCGCGTGCGCTGGGCGAGACGATCATCGGCCCCGAACTGCGTGCGATGCAGGAGCGGCATCGCGTCATCGGCGACGTACGCGGGCTTGGTGCGTTCTGGGCGATCGAGCTGGTGCGCGATCGCGACACGCGCGAGGCGCTGGTGCCGTTCAATGCTAGCGGCGAGGCGAATGCGCCGATGACGGAGTTCGCGGCCGAGTGCAAACGGTTGGGCGTGTGGCCGCTGGTGATGGGCAACCGCCTGCACGTCGTGCCCCCGCTCAACATCGAGGAAGGCGTGCTGCGCGAGGCGCTGGCGGTCGTCGACGAAGCCTTGGGCGTCGTCGATCGCCATTGCAAGTAGCCCGGGTAAGCGAAGCGCACCCGGGGTCCCGTGCGCTGACGCGCCACGCCCGGCTGCGTTGCGCTCACCCGGACTACGCAGTCACACCGGTTCGAGATCGGTGAGCCGCCACTGCTTTTCGAAGAACGCCTTCGTTGGGCCGTAGGCGCGGAACATCACCTCGAAGCCGCGCTTCGGATCGGTCGGGATCCAGTTCGATTCCTTTCCATCCGGTGCCTTCGGGCCGAAGTAGAGATCGACCGAGCCGTCGGGATTGCTCTGCACTTCGGTGTTGTTCGACGCACGGCTTGCGCGATCCATGTTGCGGATGAGCGCGTGCGTTTCGCGGTCGTATGCGGTGACCGACCAGTACTGCTCAACAGGCACGTTCGGCGGAACGTGCAGGCGGTAGGTCTTTCCGCCTTCGAGCTCGTTCCCGTCCTTGTCCTTGATCGCGATCGAATAGAACTGACCGGCGCCCAGGCGCTTGATGCCGATGTACGCGTAGGAGTACGTCGTGCCGCGTACGTCGACCGGGTAGTGGTCGGGTTCGTTGAAGTCCGACTGCGCGGCACGCACCAGGTCCGGGTGCGCCGGAAGCATCCAGTGCGTGCCTTCATAGAACATCGGCATGCCGGCGTCGTAGCGCGCGGCCAGATACTGCTGCGCTTCGCGCGCGCCAGCGGCAAGCGCCTGCTTCATTTCCGGCGTTGGCGCGTACGGCTTGCCTTTTTCGATGCCAAGGGTGGCGAGCGTGTCGATCATGACGCGGTCGCGGTCCAGCCACGGTTCGGCCTGCACGACGCGGTTGAGATTGTCGAAGAACGATTCGTCGTAGCGGATGGTCGAATCGAAATCGACGTTCTGCACGTCGGTGAACACCGTTTCCGGCGGGTTGGCCGCCTGCGACAGCGGATACACGCGCATGCGTTTCGCGTATGCGATGGATGCAGCGACATCTTCCGGCGAGTGACTCTTGAGGTTGGAACGCACCAACGCGTAGCTGCCATAGGTGCCGGGGTGCATCGCTTCGAATCCCGCGGGTATGCTGCCTTCGTAGCCCGGCGGCACGAAAACGAGCTTCACGCCCTTGCCCTTGTCCACGCCGAGCAGCCCGGCGTCTTCCAGTGGCGCCTGCCATGCGTTGACGAAGTTGCCGTTTCCCGAACCTTCGGGGCCTGCCGGCGGCACTTCGACCACCATCGGTCCCACGTCCTTCGTGTTGATGAAGGCCATGAAGTAGATCGTGTCGGGATTGGGCGTGAGCGTCTGGTTGTGCCAGTCGAGCGGACGGCCCCAGTAGATGACCTGGTTTTCCTTGCCCGCGGTCTTGGTGAGCATCTGCTGTCGCATGAGGTCGTAGTTGACCGCCGGCATGCCCCATATCACCGCTTCGGCGGCGCGGCGTTCGATCGCGCGACGCGTGATGTCGGCGGCAGTCGGGGAAGTGGCTGCCGTCGCCGGCGCGCTGGGCTGCGCCGTGGCGGGCGTTGCGCTTTCGGGAGCGCTTGGTGCGGACGTTTCCGCGGGCCGTTGGCACGCGGCGAGCAGGAGGAGAGCGGCCGGCCATGCGGCCATCGATAGCGTGCGTCTAGCGGTCATCCCAGACTCTCCGGCGCGGGGAACGACCTCATGCACTGCGCCGCGTCGAGGGGCCGTGAAGCCGGGATCAGCCCGGAGTGATCGCCGCCTATGCGCGCACCTTGCCGATGCCACCGGCCGGCCGCGCCGACTTGATCGATGTCAGCCTCACGGGCCCGCGTATCCGTACAATGCGCCCCGAATGCGCGACCCTGCCTTCCACCGACGGATGACCCTGCTGGCGCTGGCTGCCATGCTGCTGCTCCTGTCGTTGCCGACGCTGGGTCGCGTGATGGCCGCTTCGTCGCCCGATTCGCAGGGCACGTGGGCGCAGATGTGCACCATGGCCGGGCTGAAGCTGGTCAAGATCGCGCCGGGCGGTGAATGGGGCTCGCCCGCTTCAAGTCCGCCCGATGCGCCCGCGCCGAAGCACGTCGTCCCGGGCGAGGATTGTGCGTACTGCCCGGTGCTCGCCGGCCTGGCGATGCTGCTGGTGTGGGCACTGCTCGCGCCGCCGCATTCGCCGCAGCGCGCATTGCACCTGTTGCGCAGGACGGCGCTGCGCGAATTCCTGCACCCCAGCGGCCTGGGCTCGCGCGGCCCGCCGATCGCACTCTAGAAACCACGACGTCACACGACCCTGTTTCGTGCGCGCCACGTTCGCGCGCGTCCCGTGCTTTCCGGAGTTTCCATGTCGATTCATTTCCCCGTGATGCCGCGCGCATCGCGGCTGGCCGTCGCCGTGTGCGCGGCTTTCGTTCCCGTGTTTCCCGCCTTCGCCGATCCCTCCCTGCCTTCGACCACGCTGGACGCGGTCGAAGTGCATGGCACGCGTCCCGAGCTGGCGAGCGCGCCCTCGATGCAACAAGCGCGCACGCGCCTGGACGAACGCGCCGGCGGCACCGCGCTGGTCGATGCCGACGCGTACCGCGACGGCCGCGTCAGCACGCTGACCGATGCGCTCGGCTACGCGCCGGGCGTGTTCGTGCAATCGCGTTTCGGCGCCGAGGAGGCCCGGCTTTCGATCCGCGGCTCAGGCATCCAACGCACCTTCCACGGCCGTGGCATCGAGGTCCTGCAGGACGGCGTGCCGTTGAACCTCGCCGACGGCGCGTTCGACATGCAGGCCATCGAGCCGCTGGCCGCACGTTACATCGAGGTGTATCGCGGCGCGAACGCGCTCGAATACGGCGCGGCGACGCTGGGCGGTGCGATTAATTTCGTGTCGCCCACCGGCTTCGACGCGCCGACGTTCGATGCGCGCATCGAAGCCGGCAGCTTCGGCTACACGCGCGAGCAGCTGGCGGTTGCCGGTGCGTCCGACCACGCCGACGGATACCTGAGCTTCACCGGGTTGCAGCAGGACGGCTACCGCGCCCATTCGAAACAGGAGAACTACCGTCTGTTCGGCAATGCGGGCTACCGGCTCAGCGACACGCTCGATGGCCGCGTGTACTTCACGCATGTCGATACCGCGTCTGAACTGCCGGGCAATCTCACGCTCGCGCAGGCGAAATCCGATCCGCGCATGGCGAATGCCGGCAACGTCGCGCTCGACCAGCGCCGGGATTTCACGCTCGACCGCATCGCCGGGCGACTCGGATGGACGCCGTCGGAAGGCCGCACGCTGGTGGTGTCGACCTGGCTGTCGGACAAGTCGCTGCATCATCCGATCTACCAGGTACTGGACCAGGATAGTCGCGACATCGGCGTGGATGCACGGTGGCGCGGGGAAGGCGAACTCGCGGGGCACCGCAATGTATTCATCGCGGGCGTGACGTATGCGCAGGGCGACGTCGACGACGACCGCTTCGTCAACGTCGCCGGTCGTGCGGGTGCGCGCACCAACCGCTTCGACCAGCGCGCCACGAACGCGAAGGCGTACGCCGAGAACCAGACGTGGCTGAATTCCCGCTGGGTGCTCGCGCTTGGCGCGCAGGGGCTGCATTCCACGCGGCGCTCGCGCGATGGTTACATCACCGGCGGGCGCGACGAGAGCTTCGATGTGTCGTATTCCGGCGTGAGCCCGAAGATCGGCATGCGTTACCTGATCGGCGAGAACGCGCAGTTGTTCGCCAACGTCAGCCGCAGCCTGGAGCCGCCGAGCTTCGGCGAACTCACTGGTGGTCCAGGCGTCACGCAGGTGGACGAACAGAAGGCGACCACCGCCGAGCTGGGCGTGCGCGTGCAGCGCGATGCGTTGTCGCTGGATGCGGCGCTGTATCGCGCACGCGTGCAGGGCGAGCTGCTCGCGCTCACCGATGGCAACGGCAATCCGCAGGGTACGGTGAATGCGGATCGCACGATCCACCAGGGACTGGAACTCGGCCTCGGATGGAATGTCGCGCCGCAATGGCTGCTGTCGGCGAACTACCTGTGGAACGATTTCCGCTTCGACCACGACGCGGTGTATGGCGACAACGAACTCGCGGGACTTCCGCCGCAGCAGCTGCGCGCGTCGCTTCGCTGGTCGGCGGGCGATGCGTTCTATGTCGCGCCGAACGTCGAGCGGGTTCCGCAGGACTACTACATCGACCACGCCAACACGTTCCGCGCGCCGGGGTATTCGCTGGTGGGCGTGAAGATCGGCGGACGCGTGGCGCCGCAATGGTCGTGGTTCGTCGATGCGCGCAATCTGGCCGATCGCCGCTGGATTTCCAGCACCAATGTGGTGGCCGATGCGCGCGGGCAGGATCAGGCGAACTTCATGCCGGGCGACGGACGTTCGGTGTATGTCGGCCTGGAGTGGGCGATGCCGTGAACATCAGGGCAACCGATGCGTTGCGGGGCGAATGGGTTTCGCCATGCGAAACCCATCCTGCGGGGCGACGTGGCATTCGTAGGACGGGTTCAGCGTAGCGGAACCCATCGTGGGCGCCGATCGCGTCGAGATGATGGGATGCCGCAACGCCATCAACCGGCAGGCGTCAACCGTGACGACGGCACTCGACGCGAAGGCGATTCGCACCCACGATGGCGCCCTCGCCGAAGCGGCGCTTCGCCTTACATGGAGTACGCATGCCCCGTCTTTCCGTCTTCCCGGTGGCGCTGGTCGCCGCATTGGCCGTCGCCACGCCCGTCGTCGCAGCCGGTACGCCCGACACCGTTGGCGCCCTCGTCGACAGGCAGACGATGGACGAGGTCCGCCAGAATCCGGAGCTGCGCACGCTGCTGGGTTTATCGGGCGATGGCATCGACCTCTCCGGCCAGCTCACCGACGTCGGCCTGCCGCGCCGCGATGCACTTCGCGCGCAGATGAAGCGCAACCTCGATGAACTGAAGCGTTTTGATCCCAGGCGCCTCACCGGGCAGGATCGCTGGAGTTACGGCCTGACCGAGTGGTTCTATCGCACGCAGATCGACCTGCTCGAACCCGACTGGGCCCCGGCGTGGATGCCGGCCGGGGCATCGACTTATGCGGTGGACCAGCTTTTCAGCATCCCGGTGTCGCTGCCCGGGTTCCTGGAGAACCAGCACGCGATCCGCGACGAGGCCGGCGCAGTGTCGTACGTATCGCGCCTGCATGCGGTGGCGAAGAAGATCGACCAGGTGCGCGCGAACTTCGACATGCAGGCGACGCAGGGCGTCCTGCCGCCGCAGACGGCGATGGAAGGCGCCGCGACGCAAATCCGCGCACTGATCTCGCCCGAGCCGGCGAAGAACCCGCTGGTGGCCTCGCTGGAACGCAAGCTCGCCGCGCTCAAGCTTCCGCAGCCGCGCCGCGATGAACTCGTTGCGCAGGCGATCGAAGCGGTGCGGGTCGACGCGAACCCGTCGTACGCGCGCCTGCTCGCGCGCCTGGACGAGGAGATCGCGCGCAAGCCGGGCGATCGCGGCGTGTGGGCGCTGCCGGGCGGCGCACAGTACTACGACGCGGCGCTGCGCTGGAACACCAGCACGGATTTCGATGCGGACAAGATCCATGCACTCGGCGTGTCCGAAGTCGCGCGCATCGAACGCGAGATGGACCAGCGCCTGCGCGCGCAGGGTTTGACGAAGGGCAGCGTCGGCGAGCGCATGTCCGCGCTGGTGACCGATGCGCGCTTCCAGTACGCCGATACCGAGGCGGGGCACGCCGAACTCATCGCCGACATCCGCCGAAACCTCACGAAACTCGATCCGCATGTGCCGCAGTATTTCGGCCGCACGCCGCCGCAACCGCTGGACGTGCGTGCGGTGCCGAAGGAAGCCGAAGCCAGCGCGCCCGGCGCGTATTACCTCCAGCCGGCGCTGGACGGCTCGCGTCCGGGCATCTTCTTCGTCAACTTCGGCAACCTGAAGGCGAACACGCGCTGGAGCCTGCCGACGCTGACCTACCACGAAGGATCGCCGGGCCATCACTTCCAGATCTCCATCGCGCAGACGCTGACCGACCTGCCCATGCTGCGTCGCAGCCTAAATCCGAGCGCATTCACCGAAGGCTGGGCGCTGTATGCCGAGCAGCTGGCTTCGGAAATGGGCCTGTACCAGGACGATCCGTGGGGCGACCTGGGCCGCCTTCGCGCGGAACTGTTCCGCTCCGTGCGCCTGGTCGTGGACACCGGCCTGCATCGCAAGCGCTGGACGCCGCAGCAGGCGATGGACTACATGCGCGCGCACACCGGCATGCCCGAAAGCGAAGTGCGCACCGAGGTCTATCGTTACCTCGTGCAGCCGGGGCAGGCGTGCTCGTACAAGATCGGCCACCTGAAGTTCGTCGAGCTGCGTGAACGTGCGCGCGCGAAGCTGGGCGACCGCTTCGACATCCGCGCCTTCCACGACCTGGTGCTCGGCAACGGCGCGGTGCCGCTGGCGGTGCTGGAGGCGTCGGTGGACGACTGGATCGCGACGCAGGGCAAGTAACGCCGTTGGACGCACGTGATGGGTTTCGCGGTGCGAAACCCAATCGTAACAGGGCGGTGCGAATGACTTTGTAGGATGGGTTTCGCGTCGCGAAACCCATCGCAGCGGTGCGCACGCCGGCTTCGTCGGACGAAACCCATCGCCGGCGAACGCGATAGACTTCGCCGGAAGTCGCCGGAGGCCTGATGCTTCGTACGTTCCGCACCCTCGTCCTGGGCTGCGTGCTGGCCGTTGCGGCCATCGCGCCGGCGTTCGCGCAGACCAAATCCGCTGCACCGGCCATCGCCGTGCCGGAAGGCCCGAAAGCGCCGACCGCCATTCCGGTGGCCGACATCTCCCTGCGCGCCGATACCGACGAGCGTTTCGCCGAAGCCGTCACGCTGCGCGCGCTGCAGGAAGACCCGACCGATCGCCTCGCGCCGCAGCTGGACGCCATCGCGCGCTCGGTCGACGAGAAGGCGAAGATGTTCCGCGCGAGCGATCTGCGCGCGTTGCCGGTGATGCGGCTGGAGAGTTTCGAGCGCCACTGGAAGTTCGACGCACGTCGCTTCGCGCGCTGGCAGGACGACATGCGCACCGCGACCGCGCCCTATGGGCAGAGCGCGGCGCAGCTCGCGCAACGTCGCGCGGATTGGGAAGCCACGCAGGAGGTGGCGCGCGGCAACATGCCGGCGGCGTTGGCCAGCCGCGTGGACGCCCTGGTGACGCAACTGAAGAACGCCGAGCAGGCGTTGTCGAAACCGCTGGCGCGGCAGATCTCGCTGGGTCGCCGCGCGAACCTGATCGATGCGCGCATCCAGGTCGGTTTGCGTTCGGTCGCCGAGGCCATCGACTACATCGACAGCCGCCTGATCCGACTGGATTCGCCGCCGCTGTGGAAGGCGCGCCAGGTCGACACGGATCACGACGGCGCGATGACGTCGATCAAGAACGGCCTGGACATCGAGGCGCGGTTCCTCACCGAATACGGTGCATCCGATTTCGGCAACCAGCGCGCATTGCACATCCTGCAGATCCTGCTGCTGCCGGTGCTGTTGCTGCTGTCGTGGCGCGCGCGACGTGCGCGGCGCGAGGCGGAGAAGGCCGGCGTCCAGGCCGAACCGATGGATGCGACCACGCGCGTGCTGCAGCGCCCGTTCTCGTCGTGGCTGCTGCTGTCGATGATGGGCGTGCTCGCGTTCGAACCGGACGCGCCGCTGCTGGCGCACCAGTTCGCAATGCTGGTCGCGCTGATCCCGGTGCTGCGTTTGTTGCCGCCGCAAGCCAAGCGCCTGCTCGGGCTGTGGCCGTATGTCGCGACCGCGCTGTACCTGCTCGAACGCATCGCGATCTTCTTCGTCCCCAACGCGCTGGTGTATCGCTGGTACCACCTGGTGCTGGCTTCGATCGCGCTGCTGCTGACGCTGGGATTGCTGTGGCGCGCGCGCCAGCACAGGCATGCGGTTCCGGATGGGCACATCATCGAAATGCGGATGGGGCGCGTCGTGCACTTCGCGGCGTGGTTCAGCGTCGTCGCATTGGGTGTGTCGATCGTCTCCAACGTCGTCGGCAACGTGTCGCTGGCCGAGATGCTCAGCAGCGCGGTGATCGACAGCGGCTACCTCGCCCTCGTGCTCTACGCGGGCATGACGGTGGCGGTCGCGCTGCTGCAGCTGCTGCTCGCGCGCGGCGGAGATGCGCGGTCGCGCGTGGTGCGCGAGAAGGCGACGCCGCTGTTCACGCTGATCGTGCGCCTGCTGTCGCTGGCGGCGATCATCGGCTGGGTCGTGTTCGCGGCGAACCGCTTCCGCGTGTTCCGGCCGGTGTACGCGTTCGCCGAATCGATCCTCACCCGTTCGTTCCAGATCGGCGAGATCGGCATCAGCCTCGGCCACGTGCTGGTGTTCTTCGTGTCGATCTACGTCGCGTTCTGGGCGGCGAAGGCGACGCGTTACCTGTTGCAGGAGGAAGTGCTCGTTCGCATGTCGCTGCCGCGCGGCGTGGGCAATTCGGTGGCGTCGCTGACGTATTACGCCGTGCTGCTGCTGGGGGCGCTGGTCGCGCTGACGGCGGCGGGCTTCAAGATGACGCAGCTGGCCTTCATCTTCGGCGCGCTGGGCGTGGGCATCGGTTTCGGCCTGCAGAACGTGGTGAACAACTTCGTGTCCGGTCTGATCCTGATGTTCGAGCGGCCCATCCAGCCGGGCGACGTGGTGGAAATCACCGGGACGTCAGGCCGCGTGCGCGAGATCGGCATGCGCGCCACCACCATCAAGACCTTCGATGGCGCCGACGTGGTGGTGCCCAACGGCACGCTGCTGTCGGAGAAGCTGACCAACTGGACGCTGCTGGATCGCAATCGCCGGCTCGATATCGACGTCGGCGTGGCGTACGGCTCCGATCCCGCGCAGCTGTCGGCGCTGCTGCAGCGAACGGCGTTGCAGACGACGGGCATCGTGTCCAGTCCGGAGCCGGTGGTGCTGTTCATGGGCTTCGGCGCCAGTGCGCTGAATTTCAGCGTGCGTGCGTGGACGTACGATTACGACAACTCGGCAACCATTCGCAGCGACCTGGTCACGCGCATCTACAAGGCATTGAACGAGGCGGGGATCGAGTTGCCGTTCCCGCAGCAGGATATCCACCTGCGTTCGGTTTCGGAGGATGCGATGGTGACGTTGCGTGGGATGAAGGAAGAGCGTCCCGGGGGCGATCAATCGTCAACGTAGGATGGGTTTCGTGAAACGAACCCATCGCTCCTGCGCATGGCCATGACGTCGCTTGTGTGCACGACGATGGGTTGAGCTTTGCTCAACCCATCCTACGTGGCGGTGTGGGCGCTGATGTACAGCGCGCTTGTCGCGTCTGGCGATGCATCTTGCAACGGCGCCGCCTTGCGGCTGTGCAGGTAGATGAAGCCGATGACCGCGATGGCAAGGATGATCGCCATCGCGATCATGAGCTGGCGGGAATTCATGGCGCCCGCCTCTCAGCGCTTGCGGTCGCCGCGGTCGCCCTGTCCCGGCTTCACATCCGTATTGGAATGACGGCGGCGGTCCTGCGAAAGCGAACGGCCCACGTCGTCGGATTCCTTGAAACGTCCCTTCTCGTCGCGACGCACGAATCGCTTGTCGCCATTGGGTGCGATGAGTTCGCGCTTGCCCGGTTCCATCGACATGCTCCCTTCAGTGGACGATGGCCCCATGCTGTTCGGGAGACGGTTAAGACGGGGCGAACACAGGTGCGCATCGTTCATGCACGTCGTCGATGCGCGAACGCGTCACGGATTCTTCACCGCGGAACGCCATGGAGCGGATCAGCGCGCCGCGCGTTTGCGATAGACGACGATGATGACCAGGTCCTCGTCGCCGCGCTGGGCGAGCGCATGCGTGCTGCCGTCGCGCGTGAGGATCGCGTCGCCGGCACCGACGTCGCGGCGCCTGCCGTCGAGCAGGAGTTCGCCGCGGCCGGACAGGACGTAGTAGATCTCGTCCTTGTCGTTGCGGTGCTCGCCGATGGTCGCGCCCGGATGAAGTGCGCGCTGGCGGAAGACGATGTCGAAACCGTCGGCGTGTTCGAAGAACGGATACGCCGTGGTCGTGCCTTTGCCTTCGTGCGGGCCGGGTTGCTCGACGGCGATGTCACGGGCGTTTTCGACGTAGGAATCGCGGCGGAGGTCGGCGGCATGCGTGGTTGCGCATGCGGCGGCGATCGCCACAAGGGCGCTGTTGCGGATGCGTCGGTTCACGTCATCTCTCCTTCGTTCGCCAACCTCACTTGACCGTCATCCCGGCGAACGCCGGGATCCAGGCCCGATGCGTCCGGGCACTCCATCAACGGTGGACTATTCCACCGTCATTCCAGCGAAAGCTGGAACCCATCTTGCTTTGCAAGGCAACACCGCAGGGCTGTGCGGTAGCGGTGGTTCACCTGTACCGCTCCGTTACCCCTCACCCCAACCCCTCTCCCGGTGGGAGAGGGACTTCAAAAGCAAAGGCCTCAACGTAAAGACTTCAAAGCAAAGACTTCAAAGCAAAGACTTCAAAGCAAAGACTTCAAAGCAAGGCCAGGCAACGCCATCAGCGCGCTAACCACCCGCCATCCACCGGGATGATCGCGCCATTGACGTAATCCGACGCACGCGAGGCAAGAAACACCGCCGCGCCACCGAGATCTTCCGGAAGGCCCCAGCGTCCCGCCGGGATGCGATCGAGGATCTGCGCGCTGCGCGCTTCATCCGCGCGCAGCTGCGCGGTGTTGTCGGTCGCCATGTAACCCGGCGCGATCGCGTTGACGTTGATGCCCTTGTTCGCCCATTCGTTGGCGAGCAGGCGCGTGATGCCGGCGATGCCACTCTTGCTCGCGGTATACGACGGCACGCGGATGCCGCCCTGGAACGACAGCATCGAGGCGATGTTGACGATCTTGCCGCCACCGTTGGCGATCATGTGCCGGCCTGCGGCCTGTGCCATGAAGAACGCGCCCTTGATGTTCACGTTCATCACGTCGTCCCAGTCCTTCTCGGTGAAATCCACCGCGTCGGCGCGGCGGATCAGACCGGCGTTGTTGACCAGGATGTGCAGTCCGCCCAGGCCGTCGAGCGCTTCGCGCACGACGCGGTCGATGGGTTCGACGCTCGAGAGATTCGCTTCGATCGAAACGAAGCGGCGACCGAGCGCGCGCACTTTCTCTTCGGTCTCAAGCGGCGCCTGGATGCCGGCCGCGGCGATGTCGGCACCGGCCTGCGCAAGCGCGACCGCGATGCCCTGGCCGAGGCCCGTGTTGGCGCCGGTGACCAGCGCGACCTTGCCTTCGAGACTGAACGGATTGCCCATGAACCCTTTCCCCTTGTGCTGTGTGCGAGTGCGGCGGCGTGCTTACTTCAGCTGGCAGATGTCCAGCTGGTTCATGTCGGTGTAGTCGAGGTTCTCGCCGCCCATGGCCCAGATGAAGCAGTAGTTCTTCGTGCCCGAGCCCATGTGGATGGACCACGGCGGCGACACGACGGCTTCGTCGTTGGCGATGACCAGGTGGCGCATGTCGGCCGGATCGCCCATGAAATGCATGACGCGCTGATCGGCGAGGTCGAAGTAGAAATAGACCTCCGAACGGCGGTCGTGCAGGTGCGGCGGCATCGTGTTCCAGACGCTGCCGGGCTTGAGGATCGTCAGGCCGAGCAGCAGCTGGCACGACTTCACCGTCGCGGGGACGATGTATTGGTAGATCGTGCGTTCGTTCGAGGTTTCCAGCGCGCCGCGCTCCAGCGGAACGGCCTGCGCGATGGAAATGTGTTTGGCCTCGAAGCGCGCGTGCGCCGGCGTGGAGGCGAGGTAGAACTTCGCGGGGTTCGCGGCGTCGCTGGATGCGAACACGACGTCCGCGCTGCCCATCGGCACGTAGAGGCCGTCCTTGGGATCGAGCGTGTACGACGTGCCATCGACGGTGACGGTGCCCGTGCCGGCGCCGACGTTCACGATGCCCAGCTCGCGGCGTTCGAGGAACGGCTTGCCCGCGGCGGAGGCCGGCTCGGTTTGCGCCGGCAGCGATACCGCTGCGGTGGTCGGCGCGGCGCCGCCGATCACGAAGCGCTCGTTGTGCGAGTAGTTCAGGACGACCTGGCCCGGAACGAAGAGGCCTTCGATGAGGTAGCGCTCGCGCAGCTGTTCGTTGCTGGCGCCGGCCATCATGTCCGGGTGGGTGGCGTGGTAGGTCTTGCGGAACATCGGGCCTCTCCGGTGGTTCTGGCCGGCGCGAAGGCGCGCGGCGGGGCGGTGTGAGGGATGATAGCGGGGTTTTGGTAACCGGTGTCAAAAAGGGGATTTGAGATTCGGGATTCGGGATTCGGTTCGAAAGGCGCAGCCGCAAAAAGACCGTCATCCCGGCGAAGGCCGGGACCCAGGCCCGTAGCGGCGGTGACCGCGCGTTGCCTTGTAGCCCGGGTAAGCGGAGCGCACCCGGGAGGTGGGCGGTAGCTCAGCGATGCCCATGCGGAGCGGAGGATGTGGCGGCACGGGTGACGTGGCGGTGCCCCGGTGCGCTTCGCTTACCCGGGCTACAAAACCTCGTTATCACCGTCATTCCAGCGAAAGCTGGAACCCATTTGGCCGTGAGGTTGAGGCTGCGGGGGAAGCAACAGCGCAGCGCTGCGCGGCAATGGCGGTTCACCGCTTCCGCTTCGTTACCCCTCACCCCAACCCCTCTCCCGGTGGGAGAGGGGCTCAAGGCGCCGGCCCGTAACGTCAGGGCACTCTCGTTGCGGCGGACAACACCACCGTCATTCCAGCGAAAGCTGGAACCCATTTGGCCGTGAGGTTGAGGCTGCGGGGGAAGCAACAGCGCAGCGCTGTGCGGCAATGGCGGTTCACCGCTTCCGCTCCGTTACCCCTCACCCCAACCCCTCTCCCGAAGGGAGAGGGGCTCAAAGCGTCAGTGCACCCGTGAGCATCCGCGACGGTGCCCCGGGTGCGCTGCGCTTACCCGGGCTACGGAACCGTCGTCGCCTTCGGCCGCTGCGTCGAATCCCGCACCACCAGCTGCGGATTCACCGTGCGCGGTGCAACGCTCGCTGCCTCCGAACCCGACGGCTCCTCGCCCAGCAGCATCTGCGCCGCCTGACGACCCACGTCGCGCGTCGGCGAATGGATCGTGGTCAGCGCGGGCCACAACTGCGCCGCGAGCGGGCTGTCGTCGAAGCCCACCACCGACAGATCGCCGGGAATCGACAACCCACGCCGCATCGCGGCCTTGTACACACCCGCCGCCATCTCGTCGTTGCAGGCGAAGATCGCAGTGGGTCTCGGCGACTTGGCGAGCAGGTATTCCGCCCCCGCCACGCCCGAATCGAACGTGTAGCCGCCTTCGAAAATATAGTCCGGCGTCAGTTCGATGCCGCGCGCCTCCAGGCCTGCCAGGAAGCCGCCGCCGCGTTCGATCGTGGAGCGGTAACGGCGCGGGCCGGTGATCAGGCCGACGGTGCGATGGCCGAGCGATTCGATGTAGTTCGCCGCCTCCATGCTGGCCTGGCGGTCCTGCGTGACCAGCATGTGCGCCGCCGCGTCCATCGGGACCGAGGCGATGCGCACGTAGCGTACGCCGATCTCGCGCAGCGCCGCGGCGAGCTGCTCGTCTTCCGACACGCGCGGGATGAGGATCACGCCGTGCAGCTTCTGCTGCTGCACGAAGCGGCGCACGCCGTCGATGTAATCCTCCTTCGAGGAATCGCACGGATGCACCACCAGTTCGTAGCCCGAATCGCGCAACGCATCCAGCGCGCCGTACTGCATGTTCACGATGTACTGCGCGGTCGGGTTGTCGTAGACCAGCCCGATCAGGAACGAGCGCCGGAACGCGAGCCCGCGCGCCTGCGGGTCGGGCGTGTAGCCCAGCTGCTTCATCAGCGCCAGCACCTTCTCGCGTGTTTCCGGATGCACCAGCGGCGAGTTGTTGATGACGCGCGACACCGTCTTCTTCGACACGCCGGTGAGCCGGGCGATGTCGTTGATCGTCGCCTTGCCGCTCAGCCCCATGTCCTCCGACGCGGGCAGCGGCGAGGCGGTGCGGGATCGGCGGGGACGCGGTGCGGATTCGGTCATGGGGGAAATTCTAGCTGCCCTTTGCCTGTTGGCCGCCGCCCGTCCCATCGGAAGGGCATTTCCACGCGGATGACGCCGAAACCGCGGATCCGCGCGAAGCCTTGGCCGAGGCGGTCACCGAGGTTCGCGGCATCCGACTTTATCCGGCTTTTCCGCTGCATCCGTGTCAAAAACGCCTCAAGCCTTCAGCACCGCCGGCAGCCATAGCGACAGCGCCGGCACGAAGGCCACCACCAGCAGCACCGCCAGCCCGGCGAGCCAGAACGGCCAGATCGTGCGCATGCTCTGGCCGATGCTGATCTTGCCGATGGATGTACCGACGAACAGCACCGACCCCAGCGGCGGGCTGATGAGGCTCAGGCCGCCCTTGAGCACCAGGATCACGCCGAAGTGCACCGGGTCGATGCCGATGGCCTTGGCCACCGGCAGGAAGATCGGCGTGCAGATCAGGATCATCGGCGCCAGGTCCAGGAACGTGCCCAGAACCAGCAGCACCAGGATCATCAGCAGCAACATCACGTTGCGGTCCTGCGTGAGGCCGGTGAGGAAATCCACCGACGCCGACGGGACCTGCAGGTACGCCAGCAGCCAGCCGAACACCGCCGCCGTCGCGATCACGAACAGGATCGCGCCCGCGCTGCGCGCCGCGTGCACGACGGTGCCCAGGAATTCGCGCCACGGCATCTGCCGGTACAGCACGCTGGTGACCAGCAGCGCGTAGACGACCGCGATCGCCGCGCTCTCCACCGCGGTGAAGATGCCCGCGCGGATGCCGACGAAGATCAGCGCGACCAGACCCAGGCCCGGCAGCGCCGACACCAGCCGCAGCGCGACCGCGCGCCAGCCGGGGAAGATTTCCACGCCGTAACCGCGATGCCGCGCCACTGCGTAGCAGGTGACCATCAGCACCACCGTCATCAGCAGCGCGGGCACGATGCCGGCGGCGAACAGGTCGGCGATCGACAGGCCGCCGCCCGCCGCGGCCGAATACAGGATGAGATTGTGCGAAGGCGGCACGAGCAGCGCGACGAGTGCGGCGGTGATGCACACGTTCACGGCGAAATCGCGGTCGTAACCGCGCTTGACCATCTGCGGAATCATCGTTCCGCCCACAGCCGAAACGTCGGCCAGCGCGGAACCCGACACACCGCCGAAGAACAGCGACGACAGGATGCTGACCTGCCCCAAGCCGCCGCGCATGCGGCCGACCAGGGATGAGGCCAGGCCGATCAGGCGCTCGGAAATACCGCCGCGCATCATGATCTCGCCGGCGAAGATGAAGAGCGGGATGGCGATGAGGCTTGCCGAGCCCGAGCCCGCCGAGACCTGCTGCACCATCACGATCGAGGGCACGTCCAGGTAGAACAGCGTCACCAGCGACGCGGCCGCAAGCGCGAACGCCACGGGGACGCCCAGCACCAGCATCACGCCGAACATCACGAAAAGAAGCGCGATCGCCATTCAGTGGACCTCCGCTGACGGTACGTCGTGGAACATCTGCGACACCGCGAACAGCGCCATCAGCGCGCCGCCGATCGCCAGCGGCAGGTAATCGATGCTTTCCGGCAACGGCGCGCCCGCCGTCGGGATGTGCACGCCGTCGACGAACAGCACGCCGCCCCAGTACGCGAGCATCGATCCGAGGATCACCACCACCGCAGACTGGAACAGATGCACCGCGTGCTTCGCGCGCGGCCCCAGCGCTTCGGCCAGCAGCGAGAACGCGAAATGCCGCCGCGTATGCACGCCGGCCGCAGCGCCCATGCTCATCGCGGTACTGAGCATCAGCAGCGTGACCGGCTCGGTCCAGCTCGGCGAATCGTTGAGCACGTAGCGCGCGATCACCTGCCAGCCCTGCACCAGCACCAGCATCAGCAGCGCAAAGGCCGCCGTCGCGATGGTCCAGCCGGCCAGGCGCTCGCAGGTGCGTTGCAGGATCGAGGAGGAAACCGGATTGACGGCTGCGTCCATGGGAATTCCTCAGGCCAGATCGCGGATTTGCCGGTACAGCGCGTCGATCGCCGGATCGCCGCGGTAATGCGTCAGCAACGGTTGTGCAGCCGCGCGGAAGGCGGGGATGTCGCATTCGTTGAATGCCACGCCGGCCTCCTTGACGATGCGTCGCGCGTCGTCCTCCTGCTGCGCCCACAACTTGCGCATCACCTGTACCGATTCGCGGGCGAGGCGAAGCAGGGTTTCGCGATCGCGCGGCTCCAGCGAGTCGAAGGTCTTGCGCGAGAGCAGCAGGACATCCGGCGCCCACGAATGATCGCTGTGCGACCAGAAGCGCGCGGCCTCGAAATGGCGGCTGGACTGGAAACTGCGGATGTTGTTCTCGGCGCCGTCGATCATGTGCGTCTCCATGCCGGAGAACACTTCGCCCAGCGGCAATGGCGTCGGATTCGCGCCGAACAGGCGCAGCATCCGGATGAAGATGTCCGACACCGGCACGCGGATCTTCAATCCGTGCAGGTCGTCCGGCACCACGATCGGATGCTTGATGTTGTAGAAGCAGCGCGGACCGCTGTCGTAGATCGCAAGGCCGACGAGCCCGCGCGATTCGAAACCGCGCAGCACCTGCGCGCCGACATCGCCGTCGATCGCGCGACGCAGGTGTTCGTTGGAATCGAACACGTACGGCAGGCACAGCGCCTGCGTCAGCGGAAACGCGTTGTTCAGCGCGCCGGTGTACACGCGCGTGATGGCGATGGCGCCGAAACGCGCCATGTCGATGGCTTCCGACTCGCGGCCCAGCTGGCCCGCGTGGTACATGCGGATGCGCAGGCGCCCCTGCGTCTGCCGTTCGAGCTGTTCGCCGATCCACTGCACGGCCTGCACGGTCGGGTAATCCTTCACGTGCACGTCGGTGGCGGTGAGCACGCGCGCGGGCTCGGCGGCATGCAATGCGGGCAATGTGCCGGCCGCGCACGCGGCGGTCAGGCCGGCGAGGAACCGGCGGCGATGCGGTTCGTGTTGGCCCTGCGTCATGCGTGCCCGCCCTGCGGTTTGGCGTCGATGGCGTTGCAGTGGATCTCGCCCCATTCGCCGAAACTCACGCGCGAACGCTGGCCGGCGACGATGTCGTGGATGCCGGTCGATGCGCCGGTCGTCACCAGCATGCCGCGCTTGAGCGGATGCCCGCGACGTGCGCAACGCGACAGTGCGAAGGCGAGGGCGGCGAGCAATCCGCCCGCGATCGACGCCGCGCCGCCTTCGCCGACGAGGTGGCCGTCGATGAAGGTCTCGCAGGTGAGTTCGTCCGCATTGCGGCGTTGCCAGTTCGTGATTTCGGCGCCGAGTACCAGCCCGGCGTTGTTGCCGAAATCCGACACCACGACCGGCGGGCCCAGCACGTTGATCAGCGGCAGCGGGCTGCCGGCCAGTTCGATCCCGACGTGCAGCGCTTCCACGAGATCGGCCGCCTCTGCCGCCGTGTACTCGGTCTTCGCGGGCGTTGCGTCGCGCGCGATGCGGAACACGAACTCGGCTTCGACCGCGGCGAAACCGCCCGGAATCACCGCGAAGCTCGCGCTTTGGCCCGCCTGCGGCGACTGCACCGCGCCTTCGAAGATCGGGCCGACCAGGCGTTCCTCGCCGAGCGTGGCTTCCCAGTCCGTCGGGATCTTGCCGACCTTCCAGCCGACGACGGGGCGATCCCACAGCGCGATGGCGGCGTCCTGGCAGGCATAGCCCTCGTCGAGGTTCGCGGGCACGGAACCGGGATACTCCGGCAGCGCCTGCGCTTGCCGGCGCGCGTCCACCAGCCGCCGGGCGATCGTTGCGCTGTCGCTGCCCGCGTCGGGCGCGTGTTTGTCCATGCGGCGGCGATCCCCTGATATCGACTGATGGACCTGTTGTATAGGAAACCGGTGTCATTGACAATCGGGCGACTACACTCGGATCACGGCTCGGGGAGGGGACGGATGGGGACGCACCACCAGAACGGTACGATTCATGGGTTCACGCGCGCGCTGGCATTGGCCGCGCTGCTGGCTTCCACCACGCCCGCGGGCGCTTGGGCGGCCCCGGCGGGGGCCGAGACCTTGTCCACCGGGACACCGGCGCTCGCCTTTCCGGGCGCGCAGGGCTGGGCGGCGCACACGCCGGGCGGTCGCGGCGGCAAGATCCTGCGCGTGACCACGCTGGCGGCCGACGGGCCGGGGTCCTTCGCGGAGGCGTTGGCAACGCCGGGTCCGCGCATCGTCGTGTTCGAAGTCGGCGGCGTGATCGACCTGGGCATGAAGGAGCTGCGCATCACCGAGCCCTTCCTCACCATCGCCGGCCAGACCGCGCCGCAGCCGGGCATCACCTTCATCAAGGGCGGGCTGACCATCGCGACGCACGACGTCGTCGTGCGCCACATCCGCATGCGCCCGGGCGACGGCGGCAAGCCGAAGTTTTCCGGCGACATCGATGCGATCACCACCGTACGCGGCGCGTACGACGTGATCGTCGACCATTGCTCGCTGACGTGGGCGACGGACGAGAACCTGTCGGCATCGAGCACGCGCTTCTACGGCGAAGACGAGAAGGCGTGGATGGACGCGGCCTCGCGCCGCATCACCTACAGCAACAACATCGTCGCCGAAGGCCTGGCGAACGCGACGCACAAGAAGGGCGAGCACTCCAAGGGGTCGCTGATCCACGACCACGTCAACGACGTGCTGATCGTCGGCAACCTCTACGCGCACAACTACGAGCGCAACCCGCTGTTCAAGGGCGGCGCGCGCGGGCAGGTGCTCAACAACCTGATCTACGATCCGGGCCAGCGCGCCGTGCATTACAACCTCATCGCCGAGGAATGGCTGGGGCATCCGTACTCGCGCGGACAGGTGATCGCGCGCGGCAACGTGATGCGCGCGGGCATCTCGACCGAGGACGTGGCGTTTTTCGAAGTCGGCGGTTCGGGCGATGTGGACGTGTACCTCGAGGACAACCTTGCCGTGGATCGCATCGGCAATCCGCTGCCGCAGCAGGGGCGCTACACGACCACGCCGATCCATGTCGATGCGATGAAGCGTGCGCCCGCGCTGCCCTTCGGCGTGACGCTCCTGCCGTCGTCGAAGGTGCAGGATGCGGTGATCGCCAATGCGGGCGCGCGGCCGTGGGATCGCGACGATGTGGATCGCCGGATTCTTGCCGATGCGATCGAAGGCCGCGGTCGCATCATCGACAGCCAGGAGCAGGTGGGTGGCTATCCGGTGCAGAAGGAAACGCGTCAGCCCTTCGTGCCGGCGGACTGGGATCTGGACACGATGGAGCCGTTGAAGGCGCTGCCGCGGCGGGAGCCGTTGAAGTAACGGCTAACCGTCTCGTAGCCCGGGTAAGCGAAGCGCACCCGGGTGGGCGTGACAGATCGCGGTGGCGCTGCGGTGACGCTGTTGAGCGTGACAGCTCCCGGGTGCGCTTCGCTTACCCGGGCTACAACGTTTTCGTTATCTGGTGCCGCACAAACCCATCGCGTCTGCGTCTGGATGACGGGTTTCGCTTAGCGAGACCCATCCTGCGAACCGGCCAGGAGCAGCGACGCCAGCGCCAACCCAGACTCCCGCAGCGCCGCCGCAAACTCCCGCGCCATCCGCTGCGCACCCTTCGGCGAGAAATGCGTGTTGTCCTGCACGCCCTGCGGGTAATTCACGTGCTCGCCCGGCGCGAGCCACAGGAACAGGGCCTTCGATCCGTCGACACCGGTCTCCCGCAGCACCGCACTGCTTCGCCGTTCCATATCGATCAGCGCGACGCGCTCGCGAGCGGCGAGGATGCGCACGAGGTCGGGATACTCACCGTGGCTCGTAACCAAGCGCCCCTCGTCGTCGAAGCGCCGTCGCGCGACCGGCGTGAGCAGCACCGGCGTCGCGCCCTTCGCGCGCACATCGGCAACGAAGCGCTCGAGGTTGCGCGCGTAATCCGCGGGCGGCGTGTAGCGGTCCGGCTTCTCGACGGACTGGTCGTTATGGCCGAACTGGATGAGCACTACATCGCCAGGCTTCGTGGCTTCGATCAACGCGCTCCAGCGCCCTTCCTCGATGAAGGTGCGCGTGCTGCGGCCGTTCATCGCGCGGTTGTCGACGACGACGCTGCCTTCGCGGAACTGATCGGCGAGGAATTCGCCCCAGCCGGATTCCGGACGCTTCTCCGCGCGTTTGATCGACATGGTGGAATCGCCGGCGAGGTGGATTGTCACCGGCTGGGCAGCTTGCGCGGGTGCGATCAGTGCTAGAGAGAGGATGAAGGCGAAGAGGTGTTTGAGCACGGGTTGTCCGAAGTTGCGGGCCTGGGTCCCGGCTTTCGCCGGGATGAAGGGGAGAGGGGCGGCAGTCCGCTTATAGCGGCGCCCATCCATCGAGCACACGTTTCCGCGAATACAGCGCAGCGCGTTCCAGCGTGAGGAGCCTGCGCGATTCGCCGCGATGCGCGCCCGGCCCGCTGCTGCCATGTTCGAACAGCCGCGCATCCCCGGGACGAAGCATCACGCGTCGGCCATCGCGCGCGGTGTAACCCATCTCGTCCCAGCCGCGTGCGTCGATGTGCGCGTCCATCCAACAGTCCAGGTACACGGCGGCGCCGACGGCATCCGGATCGCCGTACTTGCCATCGGGAAACGTGCGTCCTGGTCGCCATGCACGACCGAGCGCAACGGTGCCGTCGGGAATATCCGCATCGCGCGTGAGCCGGCACCGCACGAACGTCAGCCCGTACGCCTGCGCCGACGGCGTGCACGGCACGGCGACATAGCCCTGCCGTTCCTTTCCGGGGCGGAAGCGCGAATGCAGTTCGCATTGTTCGAACAGCGCATTGCCGCCGCCGAAGATGAAATCGACGCTGCCGGTGATGCGGCAATCGCGGAAGAAGCTGCGTCCCGCGTCGGCGAACAGCGTGTCCTGGTGGCCGTGGAAATCCACGCGGTCGAAGGCGGCGCGGTCGCTGCCGGCATCGAGCATCAGCGCCACCGCCTGCGCGCCGTTCGGGCCGATGGGTTCGAATTTCGGTGCCGCGAGGTTGCCGACGTAATCGAACGCGTTCTCGATGACGAGGTTGCTCGCGCGAAAATCGGGTGCGCGCACCGTTACGCTCGCGCAGCCCCAGGTGCCCCAGGGTTCGCCGTCGGGACGCGCCATGCCGGCGGCGGCGTCGTAGGTGAGCACGCTTCCGGCGCGGTCTTCGCCGATCAGATGGACGTGCGGTTTGTCGATCAGCAGCTTTTCGTGCCAGCGGCCTCGGGTGATGAGGATGCGGAAGGGCTTCGTGCCTTCGGCGGGCGCTGAGGCTATGGCTTCGGTGATGGTGGCGTAGGTGGGGATTCGTTTGTGCGGGGTCGTGGAGACGACTGCGTCGAAAGGAGTAGCTTCGCCCGACGCTTCGGGCGCCGACTTCACCCCTCCCCAACCCTCCCCTGCAAGCAGGGGAGGGGGGACGAGCGTCAGGGTCGGAATGAAGAGAGACGCGTGCAGCAATCTTCGTCGGGACAACGAAACACCTTGCATCACTTGAACGGCCCCGCTCCCAGGATCACCACCAGCGGCACGATCGCGGTGGGATCGATCCAGCGGTACAGCGTCGGCGTCCAGCCCACATCGGTGCCGAGAGGCACCGGATTGGCCGCGTTGTACGCCGCCACCACGTCCACGCGCGCGTTCCTCAGCACGCCGTTGCGCAACGTGCCCTCGGCATGCAGCGCGGTGCCGTTGAAGCGGTCCACGAACAGGTCCGGCGTTACCGCAGCAGGCACAAGAAAGTGATTGTTCTGCGCGAAGATCTTCGATTCGATGCCCGCGCCCCAGCTGTAGATGTAGTCCTGCGCGCCTTCGCTGGTCAGCGAGTACTGGTTGTTGAACACGTGCACCTGGCCGTAACGCACGCGTGGCACGCGCTGGCCGACATCGTGGAAGAGGTTGTGGTGCAGCGTCACGCGCAGCTTGTCGCGATCGGCGGTGGCGCTGTCGGAAGAACCGATCAGCATCGCCTTGTCGTGGTTCGCCATCAGGTTCCACGACACGGTGACGAAGTCGGATTCGTTGGTGACATCGACCAGTCCATCGTGACGTTGATAGAGCCGGCCGAAGTAGGTCGGTGCGTCCTCATCGCGCGTGTCGACGTCGAGCATCGCGTTGTGGTCGATCCATACATGCGTGGCGTTGCGCACCGAGATCGCGTCGTACAGGGAGTTCCAGTTGCCTTCGGCGCCGTCGGTCGGCGACCACTGCGGGAAGCAGTCGACGCTGTCGACCAGCAGCAGGTTGCGCACGATGACGTTCATCGGCTGGTTGCCGCTGGTGGAACCGGGGCGGATGTCGAGCCACGCGCCGCGCAATCCATCGCCGCGGCCGGCGCCGATGATCGTCGTGTTGGCCGGCACGCGGATGCGCACGCGCGCCTGCTGCGCGGCGGCGGACGCGGCGCGTGCGCGTTCCTGAGGACCACTGGGATTCACGCGTCCCCAGGTCGCCGGGTCGTAGGCGGCGAGGAAGGCGTCGAGTGAATACAACTCGCCGGTCTGCGGATCGGGACGTGCGTAGTCGGCGCAGGTCAGCGGCAGGCCGGCCGCATCGACATTCGCGTCGATCATGCCTTCGATGCGGACGATCTTCGGCGTGGCATCGGGAAAGTTCAGTGCCGCGACCAGCGCATTGCGATCCGACACGGTGAACACGTGCGCCTCATCGGCGGCGGAACCGCCGGTGGTGCCGTTCGGCAATGCGGTCGTGGGCTGTGCCGCCCAGCCGTCGTTAGGCGCGATGGTCTGGCGTTCGGGGGAAGCGGCGCCCGCATGGGCGCACAGCGGCAGCGCGAAGGCGAGGGTGGCGAGGGTGCTGCGAATGCTCATCGTTGCGGCTCCTTGGGGTTAGGAACTGGGAACGTGGCTTTCTTCGGGATTCGGGATTGGGGATTCGGGATTGGGGATTCGCCAAAGCAGGCGCGATGCCTGGCTCTTCCAATCCCGAATCCCGAATCCCCAATCCCGGAGGAACAAGTGGGGGCATCGCCCCCACCCGTTCGGACGATCAGAACTTGTAACGCGCACCCACGAAGTACTGACGGCCCGTGTGGTGGTAGACCGACGCGCGATCGCCGATGGAATCGACCCACTGGTCCTGGAACTCGTCGGTGAGGTTCAGGCCTTCCAGCGTCAGTTCGAAGTGATCGTTGATCTTGTACGAGGCCGACATGTCGATCGTCAGCGTTTCGGCCGTGCCTTCCACGTCGTTGTTGTTGCGGCCCGGCACCGTGGTCAGGTAGTCGTCGCGATACGCCGCCGACACGCGCGCGCTGAACTTGTCGCCTTCGTAGTAGAGCGTGGCGTTGTAGGCGTTCTTCGAAAGGCCCGTCAGGTCCGTGCGCAGCGACGTTGCGCCCGCAGCGGTCATGTACTGGATCTTCGAATCGACGTAGGTGTAGTTCAGCTGCACGCCGAAATCGCTCCAGAAGCCGGGCAGGAACACGAACGGCTGCTGGTAGGTGAACTC
>Ga0102589_1000405_pt1 | contig 92853 bp, 89 predicted proteins | sample AraplaMF_Col_mLB_FD_76858 | JGI IMG/M metagenome (GOLD analysis project Ga0102589, IMG submission 76858) | Arabidopsis root microbial communities from the University of North Carolina, USA - plate scrape MF_Col_mLB | ecosystem: Host-associated > Plants > Roots > Endosphere | place: USA...
TGTTAAGTGAAGTCTCATAGCCCAAATCGTGAAACATTTTTATAAGCTCTAAGCCTTTATCTACTTCGCGAATATAGCATGCCACTCGAATCATATCTAACATACTTTGTTCACGCGGCAGGATGTCATTCGGATCTACACGGCCAATATCTACTAAGGCAGATAGCTTCGTGAACTTTTTCTCAGGGATAATTTCTTTGAGAAAGTTATCATCAAGAAATCTCCATGGATTGGGCTCAGTTGCTTGAAGAAGCTTAGGTGAATTTTTATAACCAATCTCCATATATTCAACGCCGGCTGCGCTTAGGCCGTTATATAAGTCTTGCACAAATTCAACGCTAAAATCCCAATTATTAATTAAACCTCCGTCACGAATGGTACAGTCTATAATTTTGCTATTATGTTCCATGATAGTGATTTCCTCCTATGTAGTCTATTTATGTATTATTTTAAACTTTATCGCTTTTATGCTTTTAAGCACTAAACTCTCCTACTGTGTTTATACCATGACTGATTCAAAGGCGTCAATGTATTTTCTACATGTGTCTCTGCTTTACTGTATTTTATGGGTAGGAGATGCTTCGGCTTTTTATCCGATTGATGCTCTTAAAACAACACCAAGTTCAGCAGTACAACCCCTAGTATATACAAAAACAACCTTTATTACATCACTACCTACTGCAAAAAAGGTTGTTTTTTAAGTGAAACTGTTTATTAAAGAGGGAACTGCCATTAGTATCTAAGTTATAGGTTTAGAGTGCTCTATAATTAATCAATAAATTTGGGAAGAGATTCAAAACATGAGAAATAAGAGACTTTTTCCACATTAACAGTTGTATAAGAAGTATTAGCTGTTGCTTAATCATTCTAATTTACTTGTCTTTACATCATCCAAAATGTAAGGAATGATAAGAGTATAGAGGTAATAAACATCGCAATCAACGGCTTTAATGCTTTTGTTCGAAGAGCCTTCATGCTTACATTTAACCCTAATCCGACCATAGCCATTGTTAAAAGAAAGGTAGTTAGAGTTGAAATATTATTCATGATCGTTTTAGGTATTATAAGGTGCTTACCAACGACATAACTCCCAAAAATACTCATAATTATAAAGCCTATTAAAAACCATGGGAATTCAATCTTCGTATCCTTTTCAATTTTTCCTGTTCGCTTCATCCAGTACATTAAGATAAAGCTTAATGGTACAAGTAAGAGCACTCTGCCTAACTTAGCCAACAGGCCAATAGCCAGGGCATCGCGTCCAGCCGGTGCTGTAGCTAGAGCTACATGCGCAATTTCATGGAGGCCCACGCCTGACCAAATTCCATATTGAATATTCGTTAAATGTATATAAGGTCTTAAAATGGTATACCCAATCGCAAATAGGGTTCCCACTAAAGCAATAACACCAGCACCGATAGCTGTATCTTCTTCTTTTGCTTTTACAATTGGAGAAACAGCTGCAATAGCTGCAGCACCGCATATTCCTGTTCCTATCCCTAAAAGAAGGGATAAACCGCTATCAGCCTTCATCCATTTGGCTAGAAAAACCGTTAAAACAATCGCAAATACAGCCGTTCCCACATCGCGAAGCACCAATCCTAACCCGTGATGAATAACAACATCAATATTAAGCTTTAGTCCATATAAAACAATCGCATAGCGCAACAGCTTTTTAGAAGAAAACTCAATTCCACATCTTATTTTTTCAGGGTACCCCCAAATTTGACGATAAATGACTGCTATTATAATTGAACAGGCTAGTGGACCAATATGATCGAATCCCGGGACTTTCGCTAATCCATAAGCCAGTAAAGCAAAAAGAAAAGTAAAAGCAATTCCTCCGGCCCATAAAGAAACATTAGATGACGTCTGGGTATTTATTCGTGAGAATACAGTCCGCTTTTGGGCTTTATTTATATTTATCATATCTTTCATCTCCAATATAGATTCTTATCAAGCAAAGCTTCACACAAGAAATATGTACCTTAACTATAAAAGACAGTTTATCATTAGTAAAATACAGATAAATCATAATTATAATTAATAATATTAATGATTGCACCAATAAAAGCAGCCACCTGATTTTCAATGACTCTGAAGATCAAGTGGCTGCTTTTATTGGTTTGTATTCTTTAATACCTGCTTTTATATTTAAAGCATTGTCCATAGGCTACTAATTCTACAGACGAAGTGAAAATGTATATTCTTATGAGAGAGAGGCAGCCTTGCTAATTGCTAGACCTTTTTTGCGTCTATACCATAGCAATATCAAACTGCCTAGCACGCAAAGGAAAGAAACTAACTGAGCTATTCTGATATGAGAAGTTAGCATTAAGCTATCCGTACGCAATCCCTCTATGAAAAATCTTCCTATCGAATACCATAGTAGGTAAGTAAGAAAGACTTCTCCTCTTTTTAACAAGGATTTTCTTAGTACAATTAGGACAAGAACACCTATAATGTTCCAAAGTGATTCATAGAGGAACGTAGGATGATAATAAGTTCCATGGATATACATTTGGTTAATAATAAAATCAGGTAAATGTAAAGTTTCTAAAAACTGACGTGTAACAGGTCCGCCATGTGCTTCTTGATTCATGAAGTTTCCCCACCGGCCAATAGCTTGGCCTAATAATAAGCTAGGAGCTAAAACATCAGCCATTTTCCAAAAAGAAAGATTCTTTTTTTTGCAAAACCATATGGCTGTTAGTACAGATCCAATAATTCCACCGTGAATGGCTATGCCCCCATGCCAAATTGCGATAATTTCACTCGGGTGTTCTTTATAATAACTCCATTCAAAAAGCACGTAATAAATTCGAGCAGTAACGATAGCAATGGGTAGTGCTAGCAGAAGTAAATCAGAGATGGTTTCTGAAGAGATACCTCGTTTCTTTCCTTCTTTCGAGGCTAACAAAAAGCCTAAGAAAGCTCCTATCCCTATGATAATTCCATACCAATGAACTTCAAGTGGACCAAGGTGGAAGGCGATAGGGTTTAAAGGTTGTGTGTGCTGGTTCATGTCTTTTCTCCTTTACTTCATATCGGTTTTCTTACATTTTTTAGAGTAATATTAAATTAGAGTGCCTTTTTAGTATATCTAATTAAATAAAGAAAGGGCAACTTTTGCTTACGAACGTCCACTACTTCTTTGCCTACTCTAGTGTAACAGAATAGTCTCCTTAAAATTGTCAAAATTAAAATAGACAGTACATTTACTTAATTACCCAAATACACTATTCTTATTTTAGACAATATACTGTCTAAAATGGAGTGTGAATATGGATATTTATAAAGAGCTTTTTTTAATGCAGCAAACTTACGCTACTTTATTTTCTCTGGCAAATAAAGTCCAGGTGAAAGGAGATCAATCTCTTGAACTTTTAACATCAAGACAGCATATGGCGATGGTGGCAATTGCTCATTTACCTGAAGATGAAACAACATTGAATAATATTGCTAGAAAATTAGGAACCACAAAACAAAGCGTCAAACAGTTAATTACCATTATGGAAAAGAAGGGGTATGTTGACGTAGCTCCTAGCAGTAAAGACAAGCGTGCAGTTAACGTAAAAATTACAACAGCGGGAAAAGAGGCACTGCTTGTTGTTTCAGAAAAAGGAATCTTCTTTTTAGAAGAACTTTTTAAAAAGTTTTCAACCGAAGAGCTGGAAATAATGTGGAAGCTTTTAAAGAAACTTTATAGCTTTGATGGGGAAGAACATGACGGATTTGAAGAGGAAGGCAACATAAAAATGGATGAAGATCACAATGAATTACAGTTGAGAGTGATAAGGGAGCTTGAAAGTCGCAGAGTTCAAGCAATTAATAATATAAAAAAGAACATATAAAAATAAATCTGATAGGATAATTTATCTTAAAGCATATCGATCAATTCTTTTAACAATTTTTAAATGAAGGGTGAGGGAGAGCACTCATTATGTTCGAAATCAGCGATGAAACAGTACGATTAATTAACAAGACCTGCAAAGGAAAAAAGAATTTGAAATTAACCGTTGGCTACTTAACGGACAGCCAATGTGGTATCAAAATTTATAATGAAAGCGGTGAAATTGACTCATCCAAAAAATATCATTATGAAATTGGTTCTATTACCAAGACTTTCACTGTATCACTGCTATTAAAATACATATTTGAAAACAAGTTGACACTAAACGATTCTATACAAAAATACATAAAAGAACTTAAGGAAGACACTTATTATCCTACATTGCTCCGCCTCGCTACTCACTCTTCTGGATATTCAGGAAGCTTACCTTTAAATAAACGGGAATATTTTAAAATAATTTTAGGTGTGATTTTTGGCGGAAGTGATTTGAACAAAAATAATCCGTTGCATATGGATTTTAACAAAATGAAGATGTTAATCGAAAGTAACAAATTGAAAGAATTAGATTATTCATGGAAATATTCCAATTTCGGCATCTCACTTATTGGCTATGTGTTGGGAATGGTATCGGGCAAAGGATATTGGGACACTATGAATGACTTTCTTCATAATGCGCTTGGACTAAAGGATACTTGTTTAGGCAGCTCAAATAATAATTTACGGGGGTATGACCACAAAAATAATGATTGCGGCAACTGGCAGTGGGATAAGGAGAATTTTATATCACCTGCGGGCGCAATATCCTCAACCGCTGACGATTTACTTAAATATGCAAAAATAAATATGGACGAAGATAAACCATACCTGTCTTTTTGTCATAAAAAACACGGTAATGGAACAAAAAAGTTTGATATGGGTCTTGGATGGTTGCTTTTAAAGAAAAACAATAATGTGATGTTGCACGGCGGTGGAACAGGATGCTTCAGCTCATTTTTAGGGATTGATAAAGAAAAGAAAGTTGCTTCCGTCGTTTTGGCTAATTATAGACTAAGCAGAAATGATGATGAAAATATAGGAATGGCTTTATTGGAAAGCCTACAAAAATCAAAAGATATATAAGGATGGTCTACAAAAGTGATAAGAATTAATCCATAAAGTTATTAAGACGCCTTCTTAACTAGAAGATAATTTGAAAGACTATCGCCGAATATAACAGACCTTCAAGAAGCGTAGATACCGCTTCTTTTTTTGATGAAACCGTGCTATTATCATTAAGGTTTGTAAGGAACAGAAGATTTTTGTCTTTACGTACATTCTTTTGGTATAGTGTTAGAAATAAGGAGTGGGTAAGTTGGTTTTTACTGAATTTTTCCAGCAGTTTCCCGTAAAGGTTTTAACGGTAGGGCTGCTGATTGTACTTATCGTTTATTTTATTCGCAAATTCATTAAGCTTTTCTTTGATAAAACGAGCTTTTTAGATGAAAAACGAGAAGAGACGCTCATGCACTTTTCTAATCAGGTCACAAGAGTATTAGGGCTGGCTTTTTTCTTTATTTATGTGCTTAGCCATTTCTTTGACTTCGGAAAGATTCTAACTAGTTCGGTAGTGTTGGCCAGTGCCCTGGCAATAATCCTCCAGCATATCATTCGCGATTATATAATGGGACTGACTTACTTGTTTGAACGCCAGATCCACCACGGAGATTATGTTATTCTCAACGGAAACCGTCAAGGGAAAATAGAAGAAATTACTATGCGCTACTTAAAGATTCGCCAGTATGACGGCTACCTCTATACCGTCTCATATAGCAACATTACAGAACTTCAGAACGGAACCCGAGGAAGACGCCGGGTAAATGAAAGTCTTATTCTCAACTATAGACAAAACCCGGACGATGCTTTCAAAGTAATGGAGCAGGTAGCACAAACATGTAACGAGAAATATGGACAATATTTGCTGAAAGATGTGAATGGAATCCCTATAGAAAGTTTTCGATTCAATCAAATTACTGAACTGAACGTAGGTTTTAAAGGTCACCAATATTCATTATCGGGCCTTGTGAAGGAAGCTGATTTTGTTGAAGCGAGCCAAAAGGTGCGATATGAACTCGCAATGGCTGCCTACAAAAATGACCTTATGATGGCTGAAAGCTTCGAGACAAGCCATTAAAATAAAACTCGTACCTTATTTATATACAAGTTTTTATATTTAAGATAAAAACACCCTTTTGATTTTTCAAAAGGGTGTTTTTTATTTTTGAAAATATCTATTAAGTATCTCTCTAGTACAGGTTAATTATCTGAAACAGAACAAATTAATTAGTACATCTAAATTATTCTTCTGGTGACATGGTAAAATTAAACAAAGCACTTAAAAAGGTAAAGGGGAATTAACTATGGCGCAAAAATCTCATTATACAAAAATCAACTCCGAAATGCGGGATGAATGGGCTTCAGCTGGAGGAGAATGGTCATTAGCTATTAATCATCAAGATTTTGTAGATGCAACTCAAGGTCATTTTGATATCTACTTAACACCTTGTAAGCCTGTTCCACATAACTGGTTTATTCCATTTAAAAAAGCAAAAATATTGGGACTTGCTAGCGGAGGAGGACAGCAGTGCCCAGTCTTTGCAGCCCAACATGCGGAAGTTACGGTTTTTGACTACTCTGATAAGCATACAGAGCAACAAAAATACATCCCAATATTTGAAAGCCCGAGACCGGATGTTTATAAGCATGCAGAATAGAAATTTGTATATGATTTACAGCTTAAAAAGAGAAAAACTCCTGTTGTGTCTGAACAGGAGTTTTTCTCTTTTCATTAACAGAAGTCCAATCTCATTCTTTCTTCTTTTTTAATGAGCAGGAAGCTTATACTAATTCAACCTTAGTTTTTATTTTTTGTTTGTAAATATTCTTTTTGAAACATACACATTCTTATAGCGTTATGATAGCTTCCATCGACAAAAAATTCATCTTTTAACTCACCTTCAATAGAAAAACCGACCTTCTTATAGATATGAATTGCTTTTTCGTTTTCCTTGTCTACAATTAAGTAAAGTTTATGCATATTCAATACCGAAAAGGCATAATTCATTGCTAAGTTTGTGGCAACCATGGCGTAACCATGACCTTGATATGTAGGGTCAATGATAATTTGAAACTCTGCTCTACGATGAATATAATCAATTTCAACCAATTCCACTAATCCAAGCATATCCCCGTCCTTTTCTAGTATGAAACGACGCTCACCTTGATCGTGAATATGTTTATCATATAAGTCTTGTAGCTCTACAAAAGCTTCATAAGGCTCTTCAAACCAATAAGACATAATATTTGCATCATTATTGAGTTCATGGACAAATTTTAAATCTTCTCTTTCCAAAGGACGTAACTTAAGTTCCTTATTCATTTTTCAAACCTCCATATTCTAGCATTACTTTAGCACTTTCCGTTTTAAATGTAAAAGTTGCTGTAGTTTTAAAAAATAACAAGACATAATGCGATGTTTTACATACTTATTAAAAGAGCCATAGTATAATTTAAAGATCTTGTAAGTGAAATTCATTAACTTTAAGGAGTATCTTATGAAAAAAGCAGCTGGTATTTTTCTTATTTTACTGTGTTGTATAAACCAAAGGGCTGAGGCAGCTAATCAGCCTTCAGTAGAACCTATATATCATGAGATCTACGTTTCTCCTACAGGGGACGACAAAAACTTAGGTACTAAAAGCAAACCTTTTAGAACATTAAGAAAGGCAAGTGCAGCAGTTCAACCCGGAACTACGGTTTACATCAGAGGTGGTATTTATTACGAACAATTAATTATTAGCCGTTCAGGTACTAAACAAGAGCCTATTATTTTCAGGAACTATAAAAGTGAAAAGCCCCTTATTAGTGGAGAAAAAATAAAAAGCCGTTCTATAGATGGAGGGCTAGTTAGCATAAAAAATAAGAGCTACATAACAATTCAAGGTTTGAATATAGGTCATTTTTCTACTTCTAAGCAACAAAATACACCATGTGGTATTTTAGTAGAGGGAAGTGGAAAGAACCTTCGAATCATTAATAATCATATTTTCGATATTAAGACTGCACATAAAAATGGAAACGCTCATGGAATAGCTTTTTATGGTTCTAAAGCGCCGCGTTCATTAGAAAACATTGAAATATCGGAAAACCTACTTGAAAACCTAACCTTAGGTTTTAGTGAAGCGTTGACTCTAAATGGGAATGTTAAAGATTTTATGGTCAATGCTAATATAATTCGAAACGTTAATAATATTGGGATTGACGTAATTGGCTTTGAGAAAGTAGCTCCTATTGAGAAATATGACCAAGCCCGTGAAGGACTTATTAGTGAAAACCATATTTACAATGTCAGCAGTTATTCAAACCCTGCTTACAAACATGAATACTCCGCTGGCGGAATCTACGTAGACGGAGGAAAAGATGTTGTTATTGAGAATAACGTTTCAAGTCATAACGATCTAGGAATAGAAATCGCAAGTGAACACCATGGTAAACAAACTAGAAGTGTTCAAGTCATACGGAATATGATTTATAAGAATCGTTTTACAGGAATTTCAATTGGAGGCTATGATAAAAAACGTGGAGGAACGATAAATACTCTTATTGAACATAATATTTTATATGGAAATGATACGATGAACATGGATGGTGGTCAATTACTGATGCAATATCATGCAACTCATAACACTATCAACCATAATATTATGGTTTCAGTAAAATCTAATTTGCTTCTCGCCAATCTTCATTACTCAAATAAATATAATCAGCTTAATAATAATATATATCTAAATAAAAGTAGAGATACAGCGAACCGATGGATATGGAAGGGGCAAGAAATAGAAAGTTCTACTACTATATTTCCTAGGCTTTTTTAATGAAAGTTTCTTTTCAGAGGATATCCTTTAGCCAGTTGCTTGCTGGGATTCTGTTTGAGGCTGGAAAATTATTTACTGCACTATCTGCTAGTTATACTTTTTATTTTAATATAAATAATTATTTGTTAGGAAGAAATAAAGCAGTCTATACAAATAGACTGCTTCTTGATTAATTATTTACCTGTTTCGGCAAAACGCTGAATACGCTCACCAATTTCATCACGTACACGTTGAAAGAACGCCCATTTCTCTTCATCTGTTCCTTCTGCTTTTGCAGGATCATCAAATCCCCAGTGCTCTCGTTTCACATAAGAAGGTGTTACGGGGCAGTGATCTGCTGCATGACCGCATAATGTAACGACCAAATCCGCATTATTTAAAATTTCAGGGTCAATAATATCAGATGTTTGGTTTGAAATATCAACACCAGCTTCTTTCATTACTTTTACAGCGTTAGGATTTAATCCATGAGCTTCTAACCCTGCACTGTGGACATCCCATTCATCATTACTTAGATATTTTTTTGCCCATCCTTCAGCCATTTGACTGCGGCAAGAGTTACCTGTGCATAAGAAATAAAGTGTTTTTTTAGACATATGTAAAATCTCCTTTATGATGTGTTATGAAATAATTGATAACCAAATATATAAACCAACAAGCATAATAAACAATGTTGGGATGGTTAAGATAATACCTGAATTATTGAGACTTGTTTATTCCTTCTTCCTGCTTGCTTATATAAGCATTCCCCCATTGTTCTAAAGATTTAAGTATCGGGACAAAGCTTTCTCCAAGATCTGTTAAATAATATAAAACCCTTTTAGGGTTATCGCTTGTTTCTTTTCTTTCAATCAATCCGTTTTTTTCCATATCTCTAAGCTGCAGTGTAAGGATGCGCTGAGTAATACCCGGTATTTCACGGCGCATTGCATTATAGTACATAGGTGATTTTGATAATAAAGATAAAATAATGCCTTTCCATTTACCGCCCATAATATGCATTGCTAATTCAATTGGACAGGCTTGCTTTACAGTTAACGTACAAGGACCGTATTGATCACTTTTAAAGTCTGCCATTTTCTCACCTCAATCGGTAGTAACAAATTTGTGCCTTCTTGTTACTCCTATTTTTTCTGACTACACTTATGATATCAAATAAATCAAAAGAAGGTGTATAAATTGGAATTCGTTCAAATCTCCGAGCATATTTATAGGCTCACTTATGGAACCGTCGTTGGTATTCCAGTTAAGATTAGCACATGGTACGTAGTGGATGGTGAGGATGTTTATATCATTGATACTGGAATGGAAGACTATGCGTATGCACAGTTGAATGCAGCAAAATCTTTAGGCATCCCTAACAGTATCTTACTGACACATGGCCATTTAGATCACATTAATGGTGCCAGGTATTTAAAAAACCATTTAAATATTCCTATTTACGCCCACGAAATTGAAATTCCGTTTATCAATGGTGAGAAGCCTTATCCAAACAAGGTAGAAAAAGAAACAACAGGCGTGGAACATCAAGTTGAAAGTCTAAGTGATAACATCATTAAAACGTTACCTTTAGATGTATATTTAACACCTGGTCATACGCCCGGACATGTGATATACCACCATAAAAGTGACAATGTGCTGCTAACTGGAGACTTATTCTTTTCTAATGCTGAATCCTTACATCCACCGATTCGAAAGTTCACAGTTGATATGACCGAAAACATTAATAGTGGACGAATTATAGATGAAATTAAACCGTCTATAATTTCATCTTCACATGGTGAAGATGTCAAATATAATAATGATTTATATTCTATTTATAAATTTATATATGAATAAGAGGGAGAAACATGAAAGTACAATTATTTCAAATGGAGATTATAGAAGGAGAAGTTAAGCAAAACGAAAACCGTATTGTATCCTTATTTGCAGAAAAGCTGGATATAGATACGGAGATTGTTGTGATACCTGAAATGTGGAATACTGGTTATGATTTAAAAAATGTAGCACAAAAAGCAGACATTGATTTAAAGAGGACTTTTCCATTTATCCAAAGTTTAGCAACTAAGTATCAGGTGAATATCATTGCAGGTTCAGTTTCGAATAAAAGGCATAACAACATTTATAATACAGCCTTTGCGGTATCAAAAACAGGGGAGCTACTCTATCAAAAAGATAAGATACATCTCGTACCGATGTTAGATGAGCATCATTATTTAACCGGCGGAGATGAAGTTCCAGGAGTATTTGAGATTAACGGTATTAAAGCTAGCCAAATTATATGTTACGACTTACGTTTTCCAGAAATTACACGCTATCCAGCGTCTCAAGGTGCAAAAATTATATTCTACGTTGCACAATGGACTGCTAAAAATATAGACCATTGGAGAACACTGTTGAAGGCAAGAGCTATAGAAAATGGTGTATACGTTATTGCATGTAACAGCGTGGGGAAGGTGAATCATAAAAATCATGCCGGCAACACATACGCTGGACATTCAATGGTCATCGATCCAAATGGAAACATTATAGAAGAGGGGAGAGGCCAAGAAGAAATCATAACAGCAGAAATTCATCTACAGAAAGTTACAGAACAACAAAAAAACATCCCAATATTTAAAAACTTGAGACCGGACGTTTATAAGCATGCGGAATAGAGATTTATAGCGGAAAGACAAAAAAACCACTGTGTCTGATGAACCGAACCCTAAAAACAGATTTTCTCTTAAAAATATTGGAAGTGAATCTGTTAAGGAATTAGGATCTGAACCGATAAAAGAGATTTTTCTTTTCCATACTGAGAGCACCCTTTTTTAGAATACTAGTATCAGTATGGAAAAGTTATATGTTTCTTACGTCAGGACTGAAAATTCTACAGCTTTTCTTGATAATATTTCCGATAGACGTTAGGAGTTATATTTTCATATTTTTTAAATGTCTTGATGTAATATCCAGGGTCATTAAAACCTAATTCATCACTAATCTGTGCAATAGACAAATCCGTTTTTTCTAATAATTGTTTGGACCACTCTATTTTTTTGAGAGAAATAAAAACAGAAAAATTCATACCCGTTTCTTTGGTAAATATACGGCTGAAATAACCTGTGCTAATGTGACATAAATCAGCCATCTTTTGCTGAGATATTTTTTCTCTTTTATGTTTATAAATGTAGTCAAAGGCTGGCTGTAATACTTTGTTTTTACATACTAAGTGATCGTTAATAGACGTTTTTACGTAAGCATTAGTAACTGTGTTGGCTAATTCCTTTTTTATATTTTGAATATTATCTAGAGAATAACCGTAAGAAATATCTTCAGTAGAAACGTCCTCTTTTACTGGAGCCATCTTTTCATATACTTCTAAAATTAAGTTTTTATTCATGGCTTCCTCTACAATGTAGTTACAAAGCCTATGTAACATTTGGGCAGCTTCGTTAATTTCTGTATAGGATAGAGTAGGAATAGAATCATATAAACGCTGTAGTTCCTCATTATTATTTAACTTCTGTTCAAATCCCTTTGATGGAACAGTAAGCATTTGTTCCAAGGGAGGATGTTTGTCACCATCCTTAATTTTCACTTCTCCCGCCATGATAGCGCCTACATATTTATCATCAATTATAATGGGAATAGCAATATCGACAATATTCCAGTGGCATAAATAGATATAAGGAGCATTGGTTCTAACTGCTTCTAGTCCTCCCCGCGCATCGCACTTTTCACAAAGTTTTGCCGTATCAGGATTTTTACGCATAGTCTCACAAAATGGACGTACACCACTGTGTTGAGAAATGGGCATTCCTTTATAGTTAACCGTGACAATCGCTAATTTTGTAACAAGCGCAAGCGAATCTTGAAGGTTTCGCCATTTCTTTAAATCTAGTATTTTATCTAAATTCATGTAAGTAGTTTTCAATGATGTTTTATCTCCCTTGCTTCTACTTCCCGTGTGGTAGTTTGGATTACCTATTTGAGAATACCTTTATTTTATTCCTGAGTTCGTAAAATAAAAGAGTGTTCAGCGATAAAGGTAAACTCTTTCCAACGTGAACTTAGCAGTATTTTCACTTGAAATAATGTCATAATAATACCATATTAAATGAAGATAGCAAAAAAATACGATAAAAGGTTGTAAAAACTCGTCATTTAAGACTAATGTAATCTTACAAAAAAGATAGTAAAATTCCGATTGTAAGGGATTACAAAGTTAATTAGGAGGTTTTATTGTTGAGAAAAGCATTTATTAGTCCTTCAAAATACATTCAAGGTGAAGATGAGATTTTAAATTTAGGTTATTTCGTGAAAACGTTTGGTACCTCTGCACTTTTAATAGCACATCCTGAAGATATTAAACGTGTACAAGACAAATTAGATGCAACAGCAGAAAAATATGGTATTACATTTTTTGAAGGCGGATTCAATGGCGAATGTTCAAGGCCAGAAATTTCTAGATTGCAGGAAATAGCAAAAGAAAACAACTGTGATTGTACAATTGGTTTAGGTGGTGGTAAGGCAATTGATACAGCAAAATGTGTAGCAGAGGGAGAGGGATTAATTATCGTCCCAACAATCGCTGCTACGGATGCACCTACAAGTCATTCCGCAGTTATCTATACACCAGAGGGTGCTTTTGATGATTACGCATACTTTAAGCAAAGCCCAAGTGTTGTATTAATTGATACAACAGTCATCGCTAATGCACCTACTAGATTCTTAGTATCTGGTATGGGGGATGCATTATCCACTTATTTCGAAGCAAGAGCAACAGCAAGTTCTTTCTCTAATGTAAATGCTGGATTACCTTGTGGAGTGCGTGAGGACTTATGTGCACCAACAAAAGGTACAAATGCAGCGTTAGTTTTAGCAGAACATTGCTACAACACTCTGTTAGAGGACGGGGTTAAGGCAAAAGCTGCAAGCGATCATAATGTTGTTACTCCAGCCTTAGAAAACATTATTGAAGCCAATATCTTATTATCAGGATTAGGGTTTGAAAGTGGTGGATTAGCTGGAGCACATGCGATTCATGATGGGCTTACTCTTTTAGAAAGTGCGCACCACTACTTCCATGGTGAAAAAGTAGCTTTTGGTACATTAGCACAATTGGTATTGGAAAATGCGCCAACTGAGGAAATAGAAGAAGTGTTAGATTTCTGTTTAGCAGTAGGACTTCCAGTTTGTCTCGCTGATATTGGAGTGGAACAAATTACACAAGAAGAGTTAATGGAAGTAGCTAATAAAGCTTGTATTCCAGAGGAATCGATTTATTCTATGCCATTCCCTGTTAATCCAGAGTCAGTAGCTGCAGCTATTCTTGCAGCAGATCAAATTGGAAACGATTATAAAAAGAGGTTGATATAAAATGAAAAAAATTATTAATAAACCGGAAGATGTTGTACTTGAGATGTGTAAAGGGATGGTTCTAGCACATCCTGAACTGAATTTAATTGAAAAATATAAAGTCATTAAAAAAGACCAAATTAATAAAAGTAAAGTAAGTATAATTAGCGGGGGCGGAAGTGGACATGAACCTGCTCACGCTGGATATGTTGGGAAGGGTATGTTAGATGCAGCAGTTTGTGGTGATGTATTTGCTTCACCTTCTCAAATACAGATTTATCAAGCCATTAAAGAAACAGCTAGTGATAAGGGAACTTTACTAGTGATTAAGAACTACAGTGGTGACATGATGAATTTCAAGAATGCTGCTTATCTTGCAGAAGAAGATGGCATTCAAGTGGATTATGTAAAAGTAGATGATGATATTGCTGTACAGGACAGTTTATATACAGTTGGAAGACGCGGAGTAGCTGGTACTGTTCTTGTTCATAAAATAGCAGGTGCAGCAGCAGAACGCGGCTATGATCTACCAAAAGTGAAAGAGGCAGCAGAAAATGCTATTGCGAATGTTAAAAGCATTGGCTTTGGACTAACTTCTTGCACAGTGCCTGCTAAAGGAACTCCTACTTTCAAGATTGCAGAAGATGAAATGGAGTTTGGTGTTGGTATTCATGGAGAACCTGGTATTTGTCGTGAAAAAATTATTTCAGCAGACGAACTTGCAGAGCGCATGGTAACGGCATTATTAAAAGAAATAGGGATAGAAGATGGAAAAGGAGAAGTTGCTGTCCTAATTAATGGATTTGGAAGCACACCTCTTCAAGAACTGTATTTATTAAATCATTCTGTCATTCGTGAACTTTCACGTAGAAACGTAACGATTGCAAGAACGTTTGTCGGGAACTATATGACAGCCATCGATATGGCCGGTGCTTCTATTTCAATTATGAAATTAGATGAGAACTTAAAGAGTCTTCTATCTGAAGAATGCGATACTCCAGCGCTAAAAATCAAAGGTGAAGTACCAGCTGTTACTTATGATGAAATCATTGGTACCGCGGAGGCCCCGAAAGTGTCTTATGAGGTGCAAACCAACAAAGAATATTCCGTAGTAACGGAAAATCGACTGACGTTGAATAATATTATTTTTATGGTTGACCAAATGAGTGAATGTATTATTAGAAATGAAGTACCATTCTGTGAACTAGATTCCCATGCTGGTGACGGAGACTTTGGTATGAGTGTTGCTAAAGGGTTCAAACAGTTGAAAGCTGAATGGCACGAAATTCTAGAAAATAAATCACATGATATTGGCAACTTCTTAGAGGCTTGTTCTATCGTTATCATGGAGTATTGTGGTGGAGCATCGGGCCCTATTTGGGGATCAGCATTTCGTGCGGCTGGAAAGAACACCGAATCTAAAACCGAACTGACTTTAACAGAATTTGCTGAAATGGTCCAAGCGTCTGTAAAAGGAATTCAAGCAACAGGAGAACGTTCTTTTGGACGTGGAGCTGTTGTGGGAGATAAGACTTTAATTGATGCCTTAGTACCTTATGCAGATACGTTAACATCAAGTGCTGTTGAAGGGGAAAGTTTGAAAGATGCTCTTGTCAAAGCAGCAGAAGCTGCTGTTGAAGGAGCAAAATCAACCGAACAGATTGTTGCACGTATGGGGCGCGCCGGTACAGTTGGAGAAAGAAGTCTTGGTTATCCAGACGCGGGTGCACATGGTTTAGGCGTAATTTTTACTGAAGTGGCTCAAGTAATGCAAGAAAAACAGTAAAACTTGGTATTATCCCATCAAATATAGTGTAAAGAAACTACTCTTTGAGAGTGAGGGTTACACTATATTTGGAGGGGGATTTTTTATGGTTCACTAAGGATGAGCTTTAACTGATTTAAACTGGAAGTGATGAAAATATATCAACAAAGAAGTCAGGTCGCGGATATCTAGCTCTAGTCTGTTGAAAGCATAGTTAAGAAAGTACAATAGCCATCATCCTTTAGCGTACATCAATACCCTTGGATTGATGTTTAAGAATACGGTATTGTTCTTCTAGAGCCATCCAAGATAGAATCTGTGGACCTCGCGTTACAGTTAAACTAACAATAAGATACTATAGAGGAAATAAATACAGTTTGATGACTAGTTACTTCCTTAGTTTCTCAACCACCTACTGAGAAAACGTTGACAGACAAACGGTGTATAAAAAGCTGCATACTCCGGAAAAGGGCCCTTGACAGAACCGCCCTGCATCAAGATTTTTTTATGATGTTTTCCAGAAATGCGTTTTATGGTAACTGTTTAAATATAGTTCAAACAGCAAAAGAACTACTGTATATTTCAGTAGTCCTACCAGTTCTATAAAGGCAAGCTAAATTAAATTTGATAAATTCTATTCAGGAGTCCCAATTAGTTCTGTTATCTCATCATAACTCATATTATCATTCATTAATCGTTGAAAATTATTATCATAAAGGATATCTTCAGTAATTCTTTGTAATAATGTAGCAGTTGCTCTAAAAGGGGCGGATCCAGTACTTATTCTTTCAATAACAACTTGCGATAATGTATTAATAGAAGGCAAGTTTGGCCCAGACAAAAGATTAATGGGACAAGATAGTTCTTGTCGAACTTTTTTAATGGATTCCATGTCAGATAGTCCAGGAATAAAAATACAATCTGCTCCAGCCTTTTGATATGCTTTTCCCCTATTAATGGCTTCTTGAAGTCTTAGATCCGGATCTCCTATATTTAACCAATACAAATCAGTGCGCGCATTAATAAATAATGGGGCTTTTAGCGATTTGGATAGTAATCTAATTTCAGATATTTTTTCTACTTGCAACGAAACATCTAAAATAGGACTATCTAAATCTCCCGTCCCATCTTCTAGGTTTATACCAATTCCTCCTGCTAAAATAATTTGTCTTGTATTATCTACCACTTCCTTAGTAGACCTTCCATAGCCAGACTCTAGATCTACACTGACAGGAATATTGACGGAATTAATAATTCTCTTAACAGCTCCTAACATTTGTTCAAAAGGGATTTTTTCACCATCATTATATCCTAAAGACATTGCTATGCCAGCACTGGTTGTTGCAATAGCTGGAAACCCATTTTTCTCAAAAATTTTAGCACTAATAACATCCCAAGCATTAGGCAATACAAAAGTATAGGGTCTTTTGTGAAGTTGTTGAAACGTCTGAAATTTAAGTAAATGCTTTTCATTATTCACAATGGTTCTTCCCCCCTTTAAGTAAACAACTTTATGGCTTTGTATGAGCGTTCTTTAGAGCAGAGAAAAATAAAACAACGGGAGATTAACCAGAAACTTAATCCCATATTATAGGACGTTTAACTTTTGCAGTTCTTAAATAATCTAAAAGTTGTCCTGTATGTACTGATTCATGATAAGCAACTCGTAACAACATGTCCCCTAACCCTCGAATATATCCCATCTCCGATCGGTCTATTTTTATCTCTGTTAGCTGCTTTTCATTAAGAAGGCCTAAAAACTCTATAAATTTTTCCCTATATGGTTGAGCAAACTTTAACGCTTCTTCAACAGAACTAAATGTTACTGCCTTATAAGGATTATGCTTTTCTGTTAGAGAAAGGTTAAGGGGTTTTTCTAACATTTGATGATAGAGGTATTCTCCCTCAAGAACATGATGTATCATCTCCCTACATGACATTGCTTCTGGATCAGGGCGCCAGTCTAACCTATCTTGAGGTATTGACATCCATACTTTTATACTTCGACGTCTCACTTCTTCAAAGTTTAGTAAAATAATACTCATTGCATCCATTTTTGCTCACTCCTTTAGTTTTACTATAAATATAACATATCCAAAGTATTACAATGAAAAATATGGATGGCTTTATAAATATTATCTGTTTATTTAGATTAATCATTAATTTTTCAAGAAAGCCTGTTAATATAGATTTATTAAAAATTAGGAGGAACTTATGAGACAAAAAATAATTAGAATTAATAAACCAAGCATATATAATTTTAAATTAATTTTAAGGTATATAAAAAACTCGCCCTCCTTTGTAATCGAGAAGGTTATTGAAAACACATATTGTAGAGCTTTTGTAATAGGAGGAAGAACGTACCTAGTACTAGTTAGGGACGAAGGAATCGATAGTAAGTACTTGGAAGTTAAAGTTATTGGGGAAGAAGTTAAAAATAATCTGCTTCAACTAGTAAAGGAAAAAATCATCACAATATTTTGTCTGGAACAAGATATAATCAAAGCACAAAAGTTTATAGCTAATGAATCTAAGATCGGAAAATTAATAAAAATGTACGAAGGGTTTAGACCTGTTTTATTAGGAAGTGTCTACGAATCCACTATATGGGCAATCATCGGCCAACAAATTAATGCAAAAGTTGCTCATAGGATTAAAAAGAGTTTGTTAGAAAAAACAGGAGCTAAAATAATAATCAATAACTGTGAATATTATACAGACTTATGCCCCCACAAGGTGATGAAGTTAAATATAAACCAACTTCGTGACTTAAAGCTAAGTCAAAGGAAAGCTGAATATATTCATGAAATAACTAAAGCCATTATAGATGAGGAGCTAGACTTAAGTTGCTTATATTTATTAGATCGTGACGAGGGTTGTAGCTATTTAATGAAACATAGAGGTATAGGGAAATGGACGGCAGAGTCAATACTAATGAGAGGTATAGGACGTCAAGACATTCTACCCGCAGGAGATTTAATTATACGTAAAGTAGTAGGAGAGATTTATGAGTATAATGAATTATTAACAGAATCACAAGTTAGAAAAATATCTACTCAATGGAAAACTGCGGAAACCTGGATTACTCATCTATGCTGGTTTTACATGCAAGAAAAAATATTATAAATAGAATATTTGTTGGTTTAAAATAAACAAAAAAAAGTATAATTTACCTGTTTTTATTTGAATGTTATAAAAATTGGATTTAATTGTTGAAAATACCTTTTTAATGCAATATTATGAATATATCTTTTAAGAAATGGAGGTGTTAGTTATGAAAGTAAAAGTTAAAAAAACAATTAATAAAGCTGCGGTATTAAACGGTATTCCAGGCTAAAACGTTATCATTATGTGAACTACTTACTTATTGTTTAAACTTCAAGTCTGTAAATATAGGGAACTATCATATGATAGTTCCCTATTTCAATAATTAAGAGGAATGGAGTGAAATGTAGAAAATGAAGCCTAAGTTCAAAGAGACAATCCCTGTATTTTTTATAAATGATGAAATCCATATTGGTGAAGAAGATGGAGTAGCAGGAGTTATTGAAGATCCCAGTGGAAGTATTAAGTATTTAATTTCTCTTATTAACGGAAAAAATTCTATAGAAGAAATAATACATTTAGTCCAAGAAAAGTATCCAAATATAAAAGAAAATGAGGTATTGGAAGGGGTAAAGGCATTAGATACAGAGAAATATTTAGAAGATAATTCTTTAAATCCTCAATCTATAGGAGATTATGAACTCGAAAGATACAAAGCAAACCTTAATTACTTTTCGCTTTTTACGTCTTTAGAGGACAATAAGTACAATGTGCAAGAAACTATCATAAATACTAAGGTTGCTTTGCTTGGAATCGGAGGTTTAGGTAGTCAAATACTATATCATCTATCTGCATTAGGTTTTCATAACATTAATGCATTAGATTTTGATACTTTGGAATTAAGCAATTTTAATAGACAGTTGTTATATTCTGAAAAAGATATTAATAAGTTAAAAACGGAATTAGCAAAGGAAAGAATATCGCGTTTTAATCCTAATGTTAATTTAAACGTTACTAATAAGCGTATAGAATGTGCTGAAGATGTAATGGCACATATTGAAGGTAGTGATTATGTAATTTGTGTAGCCGATAAACCAACCCTTCATATACAGGACTGGGTAAATGAAGCAGTAGTGAAGTTAGGAAAGCCGTTGGTTTCAGGTGGAGTCCTAAACACAAGAGGCAGATTTTATTCTATGTTACCAGGAAAAACTGGGTGTGTAGAGTGTCATAAACAAACCATAATTGAAAGTGATGTTATAGTTAATAAGCAACTTGACAGTATGCATCAGATAAATTTTCAACGAAATAATGCTGCGATTAGCCCTAATGTAGCTATGTTGGCTGGTGCTATTGTAAATGAATTTTTAGGGTTGGTAACAGGTATTCAAACTCCAACATCATTAGGGAAGATGATGGAATTAAATTTCCTTACATATCAAACTTACCCTATTTCAGAGTGGAATAAGAAAGAGGGTTGTCCAGTTTGCCATTCCGCACCTGTAACAGTAGGTAAATAATTATGATGGGGGGGTAAATGTTGAAATCTTATGAAGTACTAAAGAACAGAGATTTTTTATGCTTATTTTTAAGTGCCACAACAAGTAAGTTGGGCACGTCTTTTTTTCAAATCGCACTGCCTTTATTAGTATATGATTTGACTAAATCACCAAGTTTAATGGCATTAACATTTGTTTTAGAAATTACGCCTCAAGTATTGTTTAGTTTGTTAGGCGGAGCCTTAGCTGATCGTATAAGTAAGAAATACATTTTATTAATAGGTGATATTTTATCAGCCATTTTAATTATTATCATACCTCTTGCAGCTTCAATAAACGTGTTAGATATATGGATTGTATATGTGGTAGCTTTTTTAATATCAGCTATCAGTGCATTTTATCATCCAAGTTTTGAATCAGTCATACCAGAAATTTTAGAAGGTGAAAATTTAATACAGGGTAACTCTTTATTCAAGTTATCAGAGACAATTACAACCTTTGCAGGCCCTTCAATAGCAGGCATTTTAATTGCTTTGGTTGGAACTCATAACTTATTATATTTTAATTTTTTCACGTATTTTCTTTCTGGAATATTCATTGGCTTAATAACTAAGAAATATAAAAGCCAGAATTCAGTTAACAGTTCTATAATGAATTCAATAGCTGAAGGAGTTAAATACGTTATAAATACTAAAAAGATTTTGATAGGGACTATTCTCATATTCTTAATCAATGTGGGTTATGGTGCTATGGAAGCTTTATTTATGTTTCATCTAAAGGATAATTTACATTTATCGGCACAGTATATTGGTTTAATATTTTCTCTACAAACCTTGGGGTCATTTGTAGCAATTTATGCTGCAAATAAACTAAATAAATTACCACGGGGAAATATAATTATCTATTGTGGTGTGATAATAGGTTTAGGGCAAACTATCCTTACTTTTTCAAACACTGCAGTTATTTTGTTAATAATCTGTAGAATTGTAATTGTCGGTTCGGTAACATTATTAGCAATTAATTGGTTTACCCTTAGGCAAGAGATTGTGCCATCAGCCTTATTGGGAAGAGTAATTAGCTCAACTCGTATGTTAGCTTTTTTGGCTTTACCGATTAGTGGAATGTTAGCAGGTGTTGCAGCTGAATATATTAGCGTCTCTTTAATTTTTATTTCAGCAGGCATCCTAACAATTGTGGCGTCTTTAATCGGCATTAAGACCTCTCTATTTGAGACCCAACAATCTATAGACCAACCTATTAATAGTAGCAACAAGTAGATAATTACTTGGGTTGACTTGAAACATATTGATATTTAGTGTATTCTTCTATAAGAACTTCATACTTGGAGTTTAAACAATAAGTAAGAACCCCTTTAACATATGGTTAATAGGGGTTTTTAATTTTTAATCCAAATATGTATCTGATATACAAGCAAAAATCTTTTTTATACCGAAAATACGAGTTATGTTAAGTAAAACGTAAAGTATTTGATAAAAATAATCAGTTTAACTATTTACTCTTAGTGATGACAAATGGATGGATGTCACCAAAAAATTGGCTTACCGACCATAAACCAAAGCATAGTCATTAATAGAATGATATAAATCCAAATAGATCGCTCTAGTTTAGCTGCCAGTTCTTTTTTATTTTGTCCTTCCTCCTTGTACTTTCGAAGTGTTGGTGAAAAAGCACGGGCCAGAAAGAACAGGGAGCAAAAGAGGAAAATCAGTGTCATTATAATCCACGGCGTAGTCCACGTCCATGGGCCACACATAACGAGGAGTATCCCTGTGATAACAAGAACATGGCCCGTATGTTTTGCGAGCCTAACAACAGATTGAAATGTGATCAAATAGGCATTCATTTCTTGTTCTCTTGAACTATGTAGTTTTTTAACAATTGGTAAGAGAATAAAAAAAGGCCCAATCGATAAAATGACACTAGAAACATGAATATATACTAATATACGGTACAACAAATCCATTTCTTTTACCTATCAATCGTTAACTAATCTGAACTCATGCACCCATACCCTCATTTGCGGAAGCCAAGGCATCCCAGGATGATAAGACAAAATAGATTGTTTATATTCCTCTACTGTAGCATAGCCTTCCTGGCGAGCATTTTCATCTGTTAATTCACCTAGTGATTGAGAATAAACTCGTTCCACTACAAACTTTTGATCTTCTAAGACCATTATCTCTCCTACATCAGCATATCTTCCATTTCGGCGAGTTGCTGTTTTGCTGCCTTTGATTACTTTATTTACATCATCCGGCATTGTTACAAGTCGATCGATTGTACATGTTTTTGGTGGCAATTCATTTTGTGCTTCATGGTTACTCATTAAAAAAACTCCTTTCATTTCTTGTCTCTTATTTAATGTATCACATTTTTAATAAAGAATTTCATTTGAATTTATTAGGTTGAAATTTTCTCTAATAAATCTATTATAATTTATCCCTTTTGTTAGTCGATAGTCTAAGCACATGACATAATGTATATAAGAGGATGAATCATTTTTTGAGCGTATAATAAGGGTTATTTTATAGGTTGAAGTTTCAATAACTATAAATATTAAAGGTATCAACTTGCTTTTTACAAAAATAAGATATTTCTTTAGCTAGTTCGTAGAAAACTTTCTCCTTTACAACTAGATGCGGTTATTGTATGATTAAACAATAAGAACATTTGTTCGATATTAAGGGTTTAGAGATAAATAAAGGAACAACAGAATAAACCAAGACAGTTAAACACAAAATTTTCTCGCACGGAGCAAAAAAATTTGAGCCAACTCTTATTATTTATCCAAATACATTGTCGTTTACTGTAAACGTAATAAAAATCGGAGGTTTCAAATCATGAATGATAAACAAGCAGCACTAGACATGGCTCTAAAACAAATTGAAAAACAATTCGGTGCAGGATCAATTATTAAGATGGGGGAAGGCACACATACAAAAGTTGAGGCATCTAGCTCAGGCTCATTAGCTTTAGATATAGCTCTTGGAATTAATGGTTATCCCAAAGGAAGAATTATGGAAGTGTATGGACCCGAAAGCTCAGGTAAAACAACAGTTTCCTTACACGCAATTGCAGAAGTACAAAAAAATGGAGGTCGAGCTGCCTTTATTGATGCTGAACACGCACTTGATCCAGTTTACGCAAGAAAACTAGGTGTAGATATTGATGAGTTACTTTTATCTCAACCAGATACTGGTGAACAGGCACTTGAAATTGCTGAAGCATTAGTTAGAAGTGGTGCTGTAGATATTATTGTTGTTGACTCAGTAGCAGCATTAGTTCCTCAAAAAGAAATTGAGGGCGAAATGGGAGATTCTCATGTAGGTCTACAAGCTCGTTTGATGTCTCAAGCACTTCGTAAACTATCTGGAGCAATTAATAAGTCTAAAACCATTGCTATCTTCATCAACCAAATCCGGGAGAAGGTAGGCGTTATGTTTGGAAATCCTGAAACAACGCCAGGTGGAAGAGCGCTAAAATTCTATTCTTCCGTTCGCCTTGAGGTTCGCCGCGCTGAACAACTTAAACTGGGAAATGACATAGTTGGTAACAAAACAAGAATTAAAGTGGTCAAAAATAAGATGGCACCTCCTTTTCGCATTGCTGAAGTAGATATTATGTATGGAGAAGGTATCTCAAGAGAAGGAGAAATCTTAGATATTGGTTCTGAAGTAGATATTGTTCAAAAGTCTGGATCTTGGTTTTCTTATAATGGGGAACGTTTAGGGCAGGGACGAGAAAACGCTAAGGTTTTCTTAAAAGAAAACTCTGAAATTAGAGAAGAAATTAGAAAAAACATTATTGATTTTAAATATGGTAATACTGACAACGATAATGATATTGATAACAATAGCGAAAACGAAAGCCAATAAAAGCATACAATTCCTTACACTCAGCCGTTCAGTTATATGAAGGAAAGCAAAAGGTACCCTTCATATATATGCTTAAAAACCATTTTATGAAGCTACCTAAGTTTCTGATTACGTGGTACGGAAACTACGAAAGAGTTGCTTTTTAAAAGTGATTATGAAAACTAATGATATTTTATGTATCAGAGTGCCGTCTAATATATCATTAAAAATTAGGTTGGATTAAAATAAAAAACCCTTGTCACATGAACGTGTGTGGCAAGGGTTTAATTTTTGTTCTTTTTCATAATTTTATAAAATCATATAGAAATGCCACCTTCTTTTGTTATTGTACTGTATTCCTTTCAAGCAAAGAAAATGTGAGTAAGTAAGGAAGTAAACAATTAAGCACATTACTATGACTTTTAATAAGATATTTTATGAAAGTAGTGGATAACATTAAAGTTCTTCTTGTATACTTATTAAATACATTTAATAAGTTAAGTTTAATAGGAGATATTAGCAATGAAAAACATCCCAAATTTAACAGGTAGTACAACTTTGTTTAAAATTCGGAAAGGCTTTATAAAATTAGATAATGTTACAAAAGTAGAATTAAGCAAGAAAGTAGGAATAAGTTTTCCCACTGTAAGTAAGTTTCTTGATCAAATGGAGAGCAATGGAGAGATTGTATTAATTGGATTAGATAAGTCTAGTGGAGGGAGAAAAGCAAAAAGATATAGGTACAATTCCGACTACATGTTAGGCTTAGCAATATTTTTAGAAGAAAGAGAAACACAGTATACAGTTTTTAATTGTATGGGTGAAATAAAGAAAAAGGGACAGGTAGAGAGTGTCTTAAACAAAGATAGTTTAGATCAATTAACCAATTATATTCAAGAAATCTTAATAGAAAATCCGACAATTAGTTCGATAGCTATTGGTCTTCCTGCTTCTGTTGATAACGGTAATATATTTCACATACCCAAATATGATCATCTTCAGAACTTTAATTTAAAGGACTACTATGAAGAGTATTTTTCTATCCCCGTCACAGTAGAAAACGATATGAATGCAGCTGTTCTAGGCTATAAAAATAATAATAATATAAATGAAATAAACTCTCTTGTTTATTTATATTTGGGTCAAAATGGCCCTGGAGTGGGGCTATTAGTTAACGGATTGGTATTAAGAGGTACTACCAATTTCGCCGGGGAAGTTTCGTTTGTTCCTTTGTATAATAAATACAATTTTCAACAAGCATTCGAAAAAGGCCATAGAGAGAGAACACAGTATGATCTGCAAGAAGGAGAAATAGATGCGATTAGTAGGTTAGTGGTTACATTTACAGCGACTATAAATCCTCATACCATCATTTTTTCTGACCAAGAGTTTAATCAGATAATACTTGATCAAATTAGTGATCAAAGTTCCAATTATGTTTCACAAAAACATCTGCCTAAACTGATTATGAGTAATTGGAAACAAGATTATCTATACGGATTACAAAGTCTTGGGATTGATCTCATGATGAACGAAACAAGCAGAAACTAGAATCCTTAAAAGAAATAGATGCAATGCTAAATAAGCTAACACTAGATGGAGGGAAATCATATGAAGATTGAACATATAGCTATTTGGGTCAGTAATTTAGAAAGCATGAAAGAATTTTATGAAACCTATTTTAAAGGAAAAGCAAATCAAAAATATCACAATAAAGAAAAGGGGTTTGAATCGTATTTCCTTCGCTTTGAATCAGGTACAAGGTTAGAAATTATGCGTAGGATTGGAATTAATGAAAAAAATTCAGATGAGATGCTGGGATGGGCTCATATTGCTTTTTCTCTAGGCAGTAAGGAAGCAGTTGATGAATTAACAACGAAACTAAAAATGGATGGCTATAAACTTGTTAATGGTCCTCGCACTACAGGAGACGGTTATTATGAAAGTGTTATAGAAGATTCTGAGGGGAATCTTATTGAGTTAACAGTATAGGAAAGGCTCAAGGTTTTAGAGTTATTTTCGAAACATACAATAACAGCTTAACTTACTTAGGGGAGAGCAAGTAGGTTATTTATCATCATAGGAGGGGAACAATGAATTATTCATTAGATCGTCAACAAATTAAATTATGGCATCTGTCTATTTATTTTATTTTTGCATTACCGGGATTTTCTATGGCCTCGTGGGTATCACGTACACCTACTATTAGAGATGCATTAGGCGCTTCAACAGCCCAGATGGGGTGGATTATCTTTGGGATGGCTGTAGGATCTATAGTAGGCCTTATGAGTGCTAGTCATCTTATTGCCCATAAAGGTGGACGTTTTGTCATGGTAACAGGCCTAGTCATTAGCTCCATAGGGCTTATAATTGTAGGCGTAGGCGGCTCATGGATTATCAATAGTATTATAGTATTTTTAGGGTTAGCTATTTTCGGATTTGGAAATGGAATATGTGATGTTGCGATGAATGTAGAAGGGACAGCCGTTGAAGGAGTTACTAAAAAGTCTCTTTTAACTGGTTTTCATGCGGCATTTAGCGTGGGAACACTTCTTGGTGCAATTGTCGGGTCAGTAGCTACCAAATCTGGAGTTTCAGTACCAGTCCATATAACATTTGCTGCAATAATTACTGTTCTATCTATTATATTTTTAGCTCGATTTGTCCCAATAGGTACTGGAAAGGAAAATAACGACGATTCTAATGAGCCACCTATGAGTGCTAGAGAAAGGATGGCTGTATGGAAGGAACCAAGAACAATTTTAATTAGTATTATTGTTCTTGGAATGGCATTTGCAGAAGGGTCTGCTAATGATTGGCTACCACTTATTATAGTTGATGGATATAGTGTTACACCTACCATGGGTTCATTCGCTTTTGGACTATTTGTAGCAGCAATGACTATAGGCCGAGCAATAGGAGGATTGTTGCTCGATCGATTAGGAAGAGTACTAGTTCTCCGTATATCTGCACTTCTTGCAATTGTAGGCCTACTTATCGTTATATTTGGAGGAAACTATAAATTTGCAACTATAGGAATCGTATTATGGGGACTCGGTGCAGCGTTTGGCTTTCCAGTAGGGTTGTCAGCTGCAGGAGACGATCCACGTGGAGTGGCCGCTAGGGTTAGTGCAGTAGCTACAGCAGGCTACCTTGCATTTCTTGTAGGGCCTCCTTTTTTAGGGTTCGTTGGAGAAATGATCGGATTGCTTCGTGCCTTAATCGTTGTACTAATTACCGTAACCATAGCTGGTTTGCTATCTCAAGCTGCTAAGCCTATCGGTAAGACAAATAAATAAAAAATTAGAAACAGGGAGAGCTTGTATAAGATACAGAAGGGACTTCTATCTTTCCTGTATTATTAAATAATATATTAGGCGAAAAATACCTGTTACTTTCTACTATTACCTTTTTAACAACTGTATAATATTTTGATATTGAAACTAAAGATATATAATTTTTTTGTGCTAACTAAGACTGTGTACGATACACATTCAGGTTTTTATGGTTGGGAATTAAGTTATAAAATCAAAATTTGATAAGGGACTAACAAGGAGAGAATACAATGAATGAATCAATTGTGAATGAGTTAATAAATAGACTTTCTCCGTTATCATCTGAAAAAGAATATGTTGAATTAGCAATAGATTTAAATGACATTTCTGAGAGTAGTAATAAGATTGAGCGATTAATTAAAAACTTTCTTAGCTCTTCATTAGATAAAGAAAAAGTTATAGAACAATTAATTGAAATAGAATTGGGGCTTGTCCATATTAATTGGCACTATAAAAGCTAAAAAAAAGAATTAAAACAGTTACTCAATATTTAAGTGAAAGAAAGTTACTTATAAACTATAAAGATTTAAAAAAAATGGAGAAAAATACATGAGCACTAACACTCTGCCTTCATTTTTAGAAAACTATTTTGAAGGATTAACTTTAAGTCCAGCCTTGTTTTATTCGTGGAAATATAGCATTCGCTTTGAAATATCAGATCCGTTAATTTCATATTACGAAAAGGATTGTTTGAAACAAGCTTTTCATCGATCCATTACATTATTCCATAAGGTATTTGAAGAGGAGGATGAGATTCTTTTTGTTACGGACGTACATACTATGAACAAAGATCTTTTCCTTCAAAAAAGACCTTTAAACGTTTATTTAAAATACATAAAAGATAAAAAGCGGTTATATCAATTAAACCATCACCGTTTGCCAAGTGTATTCCAGGATGAAGACAAAGATGATCAATCTTTGACTCATCGCTTTGTACTTTCTTGTAAGAAAACAGAATTGAGATATGTGCAACTTTTACAGGCCATTAATTATGAAGACTTTGCTCATCCATCTACTATTATGAAAAGTAATCCCCAAAGTGGTTATGATATTTATTTTATTAATCTCTCTAAGAAAATGATTTTTCATTTGTATGATGATCGCGGATGTGATATTTTGGCCTCCAATAAAGAATCTATACGTTTTCTTTATGAAGAATATAATAATTGGATTTTGGATTATAATCGAGAAGAAATTGACCTTTTGTTTACTTGATAGAGTAAGCGATCCTGTCTTAGAAAAGGGTAATGATATTTGGTTTGAAGTTGATAGAAAGGCAAGAAGACGAAGAGAAAGAAGAGTTTTTACATGATAAACTATATCAGTCATATTGGGATTGAGAAAAAGCCTCTAATAAAAATAAATAGATAAATACAGCGCGCATAAAAGCCCTTTAGAAGGGGTTTTATGTGCGCTTTAAAGTGTATCGGGGTGGAGGACCATAACCTTGTTCAGCTTCAAAATAGGCAAGTTTGTTTGGAATACATACAATAAGAGAAGGAAATCCATAGCCTACTGCATGTTCTAAAGCAGTAAGTAAAGGTAGTTTTTTTTCATCGATATCTTTATTAAAAGAAAGCGCATAGCATTGCTTCCCTGCATCATGTTTTTTAAGTAGATTAGCTAATTCACTAGCACATGAATTAGGCGTCGGAATTTCAATCATATATTGTTCACGTAGATTTCTTTTATAATCGTGGTTAAGGCGATGCAGTGCCTTATCCCGTTTTTTAGGAGAAAAAAGTTCAAACATGACTCTTTCTTGAATTCTCCTCTCAAAAAAGGTTCTTACAACAATTTCTTCTATATCTTTATTCATTTAATGCCCTCCTTTATACACCCTTATTATACAAATATTTCATTCGCGACTGAAATCATGCCAACCTTTTGATAAAATGTAACGATAAGGAAGGAGAAAGAAGTAAATGGATACTAATCAACTACCGACAAGAAGTGAAAGACATAAAACGAAAGAGAACTCATCTCAGCTTAGTGCTGCATTTGTATTAGGGACGTGCTGGATACTCTTTACACTGACTCCTGAATCATGGAGGTCTCCAGGGACTTACATTGTTATCGGCATAATTGCTATTTATCTATCAAGTAAATTAGATAAATTTAAATGCTCCCGAACAGTAAAATGGACGATTGCTCTTTTAGTTTATGTCATTGGATTCATTTTGTATGTTTTATAAAGGAAACAAGTACTATACATATAGCGTTTCTTCATTATTCTAACATCTTTATATTTGATCATTACGTTTATCATCAACATCAAAAAAATAAAAGGGTGTAAACTAAGAAAAGGACTAGTTAAGTTTATTGCACTGTTTATTTCCTTTAGTGCTGCTATATATTTTTTTAACTATATTTTTCGGCCATCTCAAATAGATATTTATGATTTTAGCACGCCTTTAGCGATGGCTATTAGCTTAACTTTTTTTGATTTAATGTTCTTTAAAGATAAAGAACGCTAATTCATGATTGTGGTTCCTTAGTTTCTATGATTTAAATGTTATTTATAGAAAGGGAGAAATTTAACGAATATTTTTGATTGCCTAGATGAACTGCAGGTAGAATTGTTTAAAGAATCAATTGAAGAAATTGAAGCTAAGTATTATGAATTATGTTCTACTGTCGTGGAAGGTAATACAGCGAAACGGATTCGTAATATAAATTTAGATACTTTTCAAACACAATTAAAGAGGAGGTCATTACATTGTTAACTATTAAGAACTTTCATTTGTTGAACAGTCTTTCGCCGGACTTTTCATGGAGTAGAAAATTTCGAACTATTTTCCAATGGCGGAGCCGTACAGTTATCTATATTACAGATAATAGATCTTCGTAATAGAAGTTGGGAAAACATTAGAATTCAAGTACATGATATTAACTGAATAGTGATTTTTGGGTAAATCACTAATAAAAAAGGACATACTAACGTTATCTAAAGAAGAGGTGTTGCTATGGAATCTCCTTTTGAAATGATAACCAATGTGGACAAGGTTGAAAATGCTTATTATATAGAAGTGAAACCAGGTGAGTACAATGCAAAGTATTGGAATAAAGAATCGGTCTATTTTGCTGATGAAGCTTTTGCTTATTTCTACACCACGATTTGCAAGTATGTACCACAGTATCAACCTACCCAAGTGGCAGAAATCAAAGCAGAAGCATGGCTGAGGGTCAGTAATCAGCTGCAAGAACTCGCGTGTTTTTTGAGCACCAACCCGCCTATGATTAAACTAAAGAAATGGATTGATTTTAGCAAAGTAGAGGAAACGTACAAACAGTTTGATCATCACAAAAACAAGTACATTCGTGATTTAATTAACATGATTAACGAATTTACAGCGTGGATAACAAAGGTATGTCAAACACAATCGTACATCACCATTTTGGGCACTTAATGGGAATCGATGTTGCTTATTATAATCTACAAGCTATGCAGAAAATGAAAGAATTGCTCAAAACGAATATGGCATCTTGTATGGCTTATTACGCTAAAGAAATAAACTATACTCACAGCGAAAACAACTATAAGGAGATGCAAAGAATATCTTACACTTACCAGGCTTTGAAACCTTAGAGGCTTGGAATGAAGAGCAAAAATCCTAAAAACAAATCGTGAGTTAAATCACTAAAAATGCTCTCAGATGATTTAAGTGATTCTATAAATCAAAAAAGCTACTTTAAAAAGTAGCTTTTTGATTTAAGTTTTTGAAGAATTTAGAATCTAATTAGTATCATTCGGCATTTCAAGAGAAGTAGGTTTGGTGTTCTTTTTGAAAAATGAAAGAATTACCATTCCAAGAACGAATGCTACACAAACTATAGAGCTTAACCTATTCGCACTGTCTATGAGAAAGACTATGAAGCTAATAATTAATGTACATGCGGCAAAAAGCGTTAAATAAGGAAAGCCCCAAAGTTTAAAATATGGTTTTTCTTTATATTGAGGACGTAGCTTTAGCTGAGCTAAGCAAATACTAATCCATATAAGAGAAACTGTAAATCCAGGAATAGCTAATAAATAAGAAAAAGCTTTTTCAGGATATAAGTATACGAGATACGTTCCCAATAATAAAAATAGGGCACTGAAAGCTAAGCTGTAAACAGGTACGCCTTGTTTATTTACATAGGACAGACTTTTAGGAGCATCTCCCGACTGAGATAAAGAATGAAGCATCCTTGTACAGCCATAAATACCTGAATTGGCTGCTGAAAGGACAGCTGTTAATAAAATAAAGTTCATAACATGAGAAGCCCCTTGAATCCCGGCTGTTTCAAATACTTGGACAAAAGGGCTAGCATTTGCATCAATTTTATCCCATGGTATCAAGCCACAGATAATAAAAATAGGCAAAGTATAAAACAGAACTACTCTCCACATCACGCCTTTAACTACCCCTGGTAAGACCTTTTCAGCATCTTTTGTTTCCGTAATAGTTAAACCAATGAGTTCTGATCCTCCATATGAGAAAATGACTACAAGTAATGTAGAGAAAACGGCTTTCCAGCCATTTGGCACAAAATCACTATAATTGTGAAGGTAATGAGAAGATGAATTATTACTTGGCACAATTCCAAATAGTATCGCTATACCTAATAAAATAAAAGCAATAATAACAAAGATTTTAATACCAGCAAACCAAAACTCAATTTCTCCAAAAGACTTTACGCTTGTAGCATTAATTAAAATAAGTACAATTGAACAAATGAGACAGAGAATCCATAAAGGAATAGAAGAAAACCAATATTGCAGAAAACTACCTGCAGCGATGACTTCAATAACGCACACAGTAAGCCACATAAAGCAATAAGTAGCTCCCGTTACAAAAGAAAAACGTCTTCCAAAAGCTTTTTGAATTAGATCTTTCATATTGTGGGATGGGTATACAATAGCCATTTCAGCCAAAGCTCCCATTACAATGAGAAGCAATAGTCCAGCAAATAGATACGAAAAGATAACCGAAGGTCCTGCTAATCCAATTGTATCGGCACTCCCTTTGAAAATCCCTGTTCCAATCATTCCTCCAATAGCAATCATTCGAATGTGTCGCGGTAATAATTGCTTTTTTAACGTATTCTTTGATGCAGTATTTTCTTTCATGATGCCCTCCTTTTAACATAAAAAAGTCCCTGCTGAATTATTCAGCAGGGACGAAAATTTCGCGGTACCACCCTATATTGTAAAAACATCTTACCTCTTAATTAGCATAACGGTTTTATCCGTCCTCTCTAAAATACCATTAGAAGAGGAAGCTCTAGGAGTGAATTTCAACTCTAATCTTTGTACTGACTTCCACCAATTATCAGCTCTCTATAACAGGGAGATTAGAATTACTTAAGATCCTATCTTAGCTTTTGTTTATTAAATTAAAGTGTATGTAATGTATATCATCATAGTTAGTTTGAAATTAAATGTCAATATGTTTTTATCTATTTACAGCTATAAGAAAAGTTATTAGATTTTACATAAAGATAATCATTACCACTATTCGGTATTTAATCATTCCTTGTCCAATCAGTTGCACTGTAATTGAATTGTACGCTTTCCTATAATAGAAAACCTACTGTGCAAACAAGAGTACAGTAGGTTTTTAAATCAGAATAAAAATGGTGAGAATATATCTCAGTATTATATATTATCCTAAAGAATAGAACAAGGCAAGAGTTATTCTTTTCTTTTACAACATTTGAATTACACATATACAAAACCTTTAATAATAGGAATTTTAAAGGTTTGTTACTTCTTATAATTCATATTAAGTGAACAAAAAACTCCTTTAAACAAAAGGTCTGGAGGATATTTTTATAGAAGTATAGTTAAGTTGACTACTGATACCTTGTGTAATGTCGATAATGAATTGGGAAATAGGGGGAGTTTCAAATGTCACATCACTCATTAAAATTGTGCGACTACCATGTATGGGCAAACCAAAAAATTTTCGATCGATTAAAAGAACTTTCTGAGGACATTTACGAAAAGGAAATTCAGAGCGTTTTTTCTTCTATATCAAAGGTGATGGCGCACATTTATGTCTCTGACAACATATGGTTAGATTGTATTTCTGGTAAAAAGTTTGATGAAGCATTTGCGTCGGCTAATCAACTGAGAGAACAGATTGAAACGAAAAGAATCGAGGAAGTAGAAACGATGTTTTTCGATTTATCTGGCCGATACAAAGCGTTTCTCAATCGTCAAGAAGATATAGAAACCGCCTTTGTGCTTGAAACTTCATTTGCTGGACGACTCGAAACCCGTTTATCTGATGTAGTACAACATGTTGTCAATCATGGAACATATCATCGTGGCAATATTACAGCTATGCTACGGCAATTGGGCCATCCCGGTGTTATGACTGATTATATTTTATATTTATATGAAAGGGATACAAAAGAGTAGTTTCTCCTCTATCTAAAAGGGGTAGCGTCAGGAAATGCGGATTTACAACGTTAAGGGAATTCTAATATTAAAAGGCCCAATCCCTAGGTATTAAACTAGAGAAATTGAGCTTTTTTCGTTCCTCCATTTTTATATTTTTATAAGAAACGAAAAAGCACCTCCCGTATAAATAGAAAGGTGCTTTCTCGTCACAATCATTTATAAATAAAAACCTAGTTAATCAAAGACTTTGATATGCAGAGAAATGCTCGCTGACAAAATTAACTTTTGTTTTTCATATAATTTCTGATTCAACGCAAATTTTGGCTTTGTAGAAACCTTTATCTTCTTGTTATCTCTTACCATCCTGCAGGTGCAGTGTACTTACGTGTTATTGATTGACCCACGTGAAAGTTAAAGGTTTCTCTCCTTTAGATAATTTTCAACTATATCTCTTACCATCTCTTTGAAGGAATCCTCTTTTTGAGAGTTCTTTCTTATTGTAATCTAAAAGCTATGCAGAAAGTGAAATAAGTGCTTAAAAACGAATATGGCTGTATGGAAGCGTGTTAGGTTTCAATGGATTAGATAATGCCAAATTAATTGATGCTTTTTTATCAGCAACCAAACACTTGGTAATATCTCCAAGTAGTGCATAGTAAAGCTTAAAACAATGTAAAGAAATGATCGAATATGATTCTATCAAAGCTTTTGAACTTGGCTTTTAAAGTATTAAAGAATTCACTAATTATCCCTGAACTAAACCACACAGATTAAATTGTTGCTACGTTGCGAGTTCATACACCTAAATATACAGATATATTGGAGATATTGGAGAAAGAACTTGTTAAGTAATAAAAAAAGTGCGAGGAATGTATGGATTCCTCACACTAAGCAACTGGTGTACCATTTTTAACGGTCCCATCGGGCTTCAATAGCACTACGTCTCCTTCTTCTGGAACGCCACCAATCACCAATACTTCAGATTTAAAACCTGCTATACGCATAGGAGGAAAATTCACCACAGCAACCACTTGAGAGCCTATTAATTGTTCTGGCTTGTAACGGCGCGTAATCTGAGCTGAAGAACATTTTACTCCAAGCTCACCAAAGTCTATCTCTAGTTTTATTGCCGGCTTTCTTGCTTCTGGAAATGGTTTAGCTTTGACTACCGTACCAACACGAATATCTAATTTTAAAAAATCCTCAATTGCTGCCATTATAATCACCTACACCTTTATTATTTCGAGCTACATTTAATAAAATTTTAATGTACTCGTTTGGGCTTTAATGATTGTAACATAAGCAGGAGACGCATTTTTGTTCTGATTTAAGAAGACTTTGTCTAATTATAAGATATAAGGTAGCAAAAGACGTCAGACCATTGATATTGTACTAACGCGGTAACATCGCTGAACTAGACACCGACTAAGAAATAAAATGGTGATTTTTTGGCTTTGTAGTTACCTTAAAACTGTATATAGGAACCTTTATCTTTAAAATCTCTCCATGAGTAAAGTTTATTTCTCATTAGATAGATTAAAAAATCTTTGATTAACAATTTGAAAAGGATATAACAAAATTTGTCTGAGAGTTAAAATTGTTACATACTGGAACGGATTAATTTTTTTGAGTTTAAAAACTTTTATCTCTTTTAATTTTGGCAAAACTACAAATGTAAAGACAACATGAATAATGAAGTTTACAGTTATATATAAAGGAAATTTACCGTACGTTGACTTAAGTACCCACATTGACACAGTAAAAAACGGTCCCCAAGTCCATACATCTTCACCAGGGATTTTTGGATGTATACTTTGCCCAAATGTCCAAAAGCGCTTCCTCTTGGCATAAGAATTAAGATATTTGGTTACTATACCAATAGCAATTGATGCAGGAAAAAAGCGTTTAAATTCATTACGCTTCATAAATAAAAAAGTTGACCATCAAGTTATAACTAATAGGATCAAAAATAGTCTATTTTTTTTCATATCATATACACTTCTATATTTATAAGGTGCACATTTATTTTAAAAACAAACATATAATTACTTGACATTTATTGCTCTAATTATTTCATTTAAGGAACACGGAAACACACTAGAAAAACTATCTAGTTCTAAAAGCCTAGATGTTGCTGAACTCAATGATGGATCCTATGTACAGCTTTTTATAAGAAGAACTAATGCAGCTGGATATATTGTAGAAAACATGCGTTAGATCATGGAAATGTTTTAATTTTTTCACATGGTATAATTATTAGAAATTATATCTCATAAATAGCGCAAAGTGATCAATATTGTGTGTATGAAAATTGCAGTGTTTCCGTTATTAGTTACATAAATCGTTGGAGCAGGGTCGTAAAAATTGCTGACACTCATTATAGAGAAAAAGGGAGTAAGTATTTAATGAATCAACGTAAGATTCTAATACAACGTCCGTAAAAGTATACATTTTTATTTAACATGATGTGCCTTTTGGAAACATATAAAAAAGAAAACCCTTGAGAGGAAAGGGTTTTCTTTATGAAATATGCAAATTTTTATAAGTTATTGATAGGATAGGCATTCTGCAAATCAAGTCAATGAAAGCAATGTATAAAAAATGCAGCTTATAGCTATAGGCCCTTATTAAAAAATGGTATGCTAGGTACAAAATGAAAAAATCTATGTCCCTGTTAAAAAGAAACCCTATATTTAAATAATGGGGGTGCTCTTATACAGTAAAATTTGTATGACAATCTTTCAAATAATATGTTATACTAGCTATAGACCTAATCTTTCTTACATTTTAGTATAGAAAACCTAAATTCCCAAGGAGCACCCTTATTCTTCAAAACCATTAACGATGAGGGTGCTTTTTCCTGTCTTAAAAGTTAACGGTAGGAATTCCTTTCTGTTAAATAAATAGATATTTGTACTAACCGATATTTCTGATTTTTTAATCTTTTAATTGACAAGCTAGAGAAACACGTGTAGTATTGTCCCTAGTTAAATAAATTGAATATTCTTATCTCGAGAGGTGGAGGGACTGGCCCTAGGAAGCCTCGGCAACAGACTGTTAAAGTACTGTGCCAATTCCAGTAGCAATTTGCTTGAAGATAAGAAGAGAACCCATAACGATTATTAACCTCTTCTTATTTTTAAGAAGAGGTTTTTTATTTTAAAAAGAAAGAAGGAAACAAACTCATGACAAAGACACTAGTGAAGGCTCCATTTAAAGCTGATCACGTAGGCAGCTTTTTACGACCAACTACTCTCAAAGAAGCAAGAAAAGCGTATGCAAATGGTACAATTAATAAAGCAGATTTAAAATTTGTAGAGGACAAAGAAATTGAAAAGCTTGTCCAGAAGCAAATTGAAGTAGGTCTTAAATCTATCACGGACGGTGAATTTAGACGTTCTTGGTGGCATTTGGACTTCCTATCAGGCTTAGAAGGTGTAGAGCAGTTTGAGACAGAATATATCAGCCAATTCAAAGGTGCAAAAACCAAAAATAACGCAATTAAGGTAGTAGGTAAAGTGGACTTCAATCATCATTATATGGTGGAACATTTCACGTTTTTAAAAGAAGCTGTCGAACGACATGGTGATGGAAGCCAAGTCGCTAAATTCTCAATTCCAAGTCCAAACATGTTATTTACTCGAATTCAAGAAGATACATATTACAATGGAAACAGAGATCAATTTTATCATGATACTGTGGCTGCTTATCAGAAAGCGATTCAAGCCTTTTACGACGCAGGCTGCCGTTACCTACAATTAGACGATACTTCGTGGATTGATTTTGTTTCTGAAGACCGTATCAATACGGTTGTTGAGAAGCTGGGTATGGACGTAAAGGACATTATTGATACACGAGTAAGCTGCTTAAATGATGCTATTTCTAAAAAGCCTGAAGATATGATCATCACAATGCATATTTGTCGTGGAAACTTCAGATCTACGTACATCACGAGTGGTGGCTATGATACTATATCTGATGCTATCTTTGCTAACTTACATGTAGATGGACTTTTCCTTGAATATGATGATAACCGTTCAGGAGATTTTGAACCGTTAAAAAGCTTTACACGCAACAATCAAACCGTTGTATTAGGGTTAATAACATCTAAGTTTCCTACATTAGAAGAAGCTAAGATTATTAAGCAAAGAATTAAAGAAGCAAGCGGATATATTCCTTTAGAAAACTTGTCATTGAGTCCTCAATGTGGATTTGCGAGTACCGAAGAAGGAAACGAATTAACAGAAGAGGAACAGTGGAATAAAATTAAACATGTAATTCAAATTGCTCAAGATATCTGGGGAGCTAACTAAAGAGGAATATTTGTTATTTGCTTATAGGTTCGGTGGTGTCGAGCTCTCGTAGTTAGTTAGGCACTGTTTCTGCTGGCTTACTAACTTTTGAAAAGACTCTTTAAACCAACTAGGCTAAAAAAGTTTAAATTCGTCATTTTCCTATTTATTTAGTTGGAAAATGGAGATCTAATTCTTCATTAACAAATTTTTCTATCTAAAGTTGTAATATTAATAATGCAGAAATGAACAAATTCTTAAATAGTAGAAGAGGCCTGTATCTAAGGGTATACCGACTTGTCTTTTAACTAACATAAGATAAAGGAGCAAAAACAGCATTTTTCTGATTTTGCTCCTTTTATTACACTCAAAATATATTCACTCGTATTTCTTTAAAATAATAACAGCATTATGACCTCCAAATCCAAAAGAATTAGATAAACCAGTATTTATTTTCACCTGGCGAGCAATGGCTGGTACATAGTCTAAATCACATAATGGATCAGGAGTTTCTAAGTTAATTGTTGGAGGAACGATGCTCTCCTTAAGGCTCATTGCCAAAGCAATTGCTTCAACTCCACCAGCTGCTCCTAGCATATGACCAACCATTGATTTATTAGCTGTTATTGGAATCTGATAAGCTTGTTTGCCAAACAGTTCCTTAATAGCTTTTGTTTCAGAGATGTCACCCACCTTTGTACTTGTGGCATGAGCACTAATAACATCAATTTCCTCAAGAGATATGTTTGCATTTCTTAAAGCTGCTTTCATTGCAAGATAAGCACCTTTACCCTCTGGGTGTGTAGCAACCATATGGTGTGCGTCTGAACTTGCACCGTATCCAATGACTTCTGCATGAATGTTTGCTCCTCTACGTAAAGCATGAGATAGAGATTCTAAGATTAGAATTCCAGCTCCTTCTGACATAACAAATCCATCACGGTCTTCATCGAAAGGACGGCTAGCTTGAGTAGGAGCATCATTTCTTGTTGATAATGCGGTAGCATTGCCAAAACTGGCTACTGATAAGTCAGTTATAGCAGCTTCTGTTCCACCCGCGAACACAGCATCCACTTCTCCAGAACGAATGAGTCTAAAGGCTTCTCCAATAGCTGTATTCCCGATGGCACACGCAGAAACAGGAGACATAGAAGGACCCATTGCATTCCACTTGATGCTAATTTGTGCTGCAGCAGCATTAGAAATCATACCTGGCACGAGAGTTGGGCTGACTCTCCTTGGTCCTTTCTGTCTAAGGGCATCAATGTTTTCAATTAAGGTTTCAATGCCGCCTATACCTGAACCTACGTATACACCTAACCGTTCTGGATTGATATCATTTAGATCTAATTTAGAATCTGACCAGGCTTGTTCAGCTGCAGCTAAAGCAAATTGGGAAAAGCGATCTAAACGCCTTGCTTCTTTCTTTCCTAAAATCTCAGCTGCATCAAAATCTCGAACGACTCCTGCAATTTTTGCTTTATAATCAGCAGTATCAAATATATCTATAGAGGAGATACCAGACTCTCCTTTAATTAGATTGTTCCAAAATGTTCTAATGTCATTTCCAATAGGAGAGACCACTCCCATACCCGTAATCACAACTCTTTCCACTTTTCATCACTCCAAATCAATAATATACTTGTATTTTACAGTGCTTTTATCCTATTACAAGGGACTGTTTATCCTGGTATAACTACTACTAGGGTAAATTGGTATGATGAGGAGTTTTAAAAATGAACGATAAAACTAGACTTGAGGCTTTGTCTACATTCCTAAAAGCTAAACGTGCTCAAATTAAGCCAGAGACTATTGGGTTACCAGCTGGTACTCGAAGAAGAACACCCGGATTACGAAGGGAAGAAGTTGCACAATTAGCAGGGGTAAGTACCACTTGGTACACATGGTTAGAGCAAGGAAGAGATATAAAAGTTTCTTCTATCGTACTTGACTGTATTTCTACAGCTCTACAACTAAATAGCGATGAAAGAGACTATTTATATGATCTGGCACTAGAAACAAAGTTAGAAATTGATCATTCAAAAAAAGAACAATCAGAGCTTAGCCCTTCTTTAAAACGAATACTAGATGAATTAACCTATTGTCCGACTATCGTTACAGATCGACATTGTCATATTGTAGGCTGGAATTCCGCAGCTTCTCATGTTTTTCTAGATTTTCAACAAATCCCAAATGATCAAAGAAATCTAATTCAATTAGTATTCGCCCGAAAAGAATTAAAAACATTAGCTGTCAATTGGGAGCATTTTGCGAAAGGTTTTCTGTCTATTTTCCGTACCTATTATGGACACTATCTAGGCGATGAATGGTACAACCAGTTTATTAGTCATATGAGTCATTTACATCCGGAATTCCAGACCTTATGGAATGAAAGCCAAGTGAGTAAAGCTCCCGAAATGGTTATTGAATTTAGACATGCAAAGGCAGGGAAAATGTTATTTAATTTAACTTCCCTCCAAGTTCAAGGAGATATGGATTTGCGGTGTAGCATCTACACACCCGTAGAGGAAACGGATACGGAAAATAAGTTAAAGCGCTTAATGACAAGAGTTTCTATGGAGAAATTATAGAGGAATTTTATTATATCGTGCAGATTAAGATGACAGTCTCTTACTTGGAGACTGTTTTTTCACTCAAATAAAAGTATAAAATTAAAGTTTTTGAGCAATCTAAGAGGATAGGAACCCCAATTCATACTATTCTTCATGTATGATGTTCTAAAGAAAAAAGCTACTTCCCCGAGTATAGGAGTAGCTTTTTTCTTTAGAAATAGCCTTCTTCTTTTTGAGTTTACATAAGTTTGATTTTAGGAACCGATTAAAATTTTTCTATAAAAAATAAATGTATTTACTCGAAGATTAATTAACGCTAAAAACTAAGGATATTTAAGGCATAATTGTGATCTTCATATTTCACGACAATCATTTTACTAGAAGAGCGTTTAAGCGGATAAAACTTTCAATATTCCTTATTCAAAATTACTTGGCTAGGAGATGATTTTATAGACGTTTTTATCTTTAGAGAAATTTAGAAACTATAAGTAGCTTCATATTTACATAACTGAATAATTTTTCTAAATTAAAGACTTATCAATAATGATGCTATTGAATACAGTGTCATTATTTTTTTATTTAGTGAAATTTTTTGCATTCTCTTTAAAGCCTCATCTACGTTTCAAGAGAAATTTCTGCTGTAATCTACTTTATTATGAGCTATGAGAACAAAAATATTACATAATTTTATTGATAGCATCTTATTCATCATAATATTTGGAAATAGTTTTTAACAGCTTTCAATGGGTGTAAGGTTAAAATTTATTAAAATAAAGATTTAGTTTATTTAGACAGCATTTTTAAAGTGATAGTCCATTAGCAAAGCTATTAGCCCGTTCTGGAGTATCTGAATATTAAATGTCGAAAATATGTCAGGTTATCTAACCATATATTTGCATAAGACATTAAAAGTAATATAATTATTCTATATTTTAAACAAAAGTGTTCAAAAATAAAAAAATGAACATTTTTGTAAAAAAAGTGTGTACAAAACCTATCAAAGGTGTTTATAATACATTCTTATAAAGATTAAATGTTCTAAAAATTTTAATTTTTTATAATGTTTTGCTTTAGAACTGATTATCCCATATGGTGAATAATTCTAATTCAAGAGTAGTATTGGCCAGTACTACGGAACACATTGACTTTAACATCAAAAATTCATTAAAACTTTTAAGGGAGAGAGTAGTACAATGACAACAACTTTTACAGAAATCAAAGCATATAAACACGAGCCTTTTACAGACTTCACACTCGAAGAAAATAAAAAGGAGTTTAAAAAAGGTTTAGAAACTGTACAAGCTGAGCTTGGAAAAGATTATCCCCTAGTTATTGGTGATGAGTTAATTACAACAGATGAAAAAATTACGTCAATTAACCCATCAAATAAAGTTGAAATTATCGGAAGAGTCTCTAAGACGAATCAAGAATTAGCTGAAAAGGCTATGCAAACAGCTCTTTCTACATTCAATACATGGAAAAAAGAAGATCCAGAAGTACGCACGAACATTTTATTCCGTGCAGCTGATATTATCCGTCGTCGTAAACATGAATTCTCAGGCTATTTAGTTAAGGAAGCTGGTAAGCCTTGGAATGAGGCCGATGCAGATACGGCAGAGGCTATCGATTTTCTTGAGTTTTATGCTCGTCAAATGTTGAAATTAAAGGATGGAGTGCCGGTACAAAGTCGTCAAGGAGAAGAAAATAAATTTAATTATATCCCACTTGGTGTAGGCGTTATTATTTCGCCGTTTAATTTCCCATTAGCTATTATGGCGGGAACTGCAGCAGCTGCAATCGTTACAGGAAACACAATTTTATTAAAACCTGCTGATGCAACTCCTATCGTAGCAGCGAAATTTGTAGAAGTAATGGAGGAAGCAGGGCTTCCTAAAGGAGTACTAAACTTTATTCCGGGCGTGACACCTGAGATTGGTGACTATCTAGTTCAACATCCTAAAACACGTTTCGTTTCATTCACAGGTTCTCGTGAAGTTGGCTGTCGTATTTATGAAAAGGCATCAAAAGTACAACCAGGCCAAAAGTGGTTAAAACGTGTTATTGCTGAAATGGGTGGAAAAGATACAGTGGTTGTTGATAAAGATGCAGATTTAGATTTAGCAGCGTCTTCTATTGTGTACTCTGCATTCGGATTCTCAGGACAAAAATGTTCAGCTGGCTCTCGTGCTGTGGTACATCAAGATATATATGACATTGTACTTGAGAAAGCAGTTGCATTAACAAAGACCTTAAAAGTAGGGAATCCAGAAGAAGCATCTACTTATATGGGACCTGTTAGTCACGAGGCTTCTTATAATAAAGTATTATCTTATATTGAAATTGGGAAAGAAGAGGGACGTTTGATGACTGGTGGAGAATCAGATGATTCTAAGGGTTACTTCATCCAGCCAACAATTTTCGCAGATGTCGACGAAAAAGCGCGCTTAATGCAAGAAGAAATTTTTGGTCCAGTAGTGGCTTTCTGTAAAGCACGAGATTTTGATCATATGATGGAGATTGCAAACAATACTGATTATGCTTTGACAGGTGCATTACTTTCTAACACACCTAATCATATTGAAAGAGCAAAAGAAGAATTTCATGTAGGTAATCTTTATTTTAACCGTGGTTGTACAGGTGCAATTGTAGGATACCATCCGTTTGGTGGATTCAATATGTCTGGAACTGATTCAAAAGCAGGAGGACCTGATTATTTAATCTTGCATATGCAAGCAAAAACAACAAGTACAGCACTTTAAAAATATGGGGACAGCTTTTCGAAGCTGTCCCAACTAAAAATAATAGGCGTACATAAATTTAGGGGGGGAATTTTCATGTTAGCAGAGGTTTCAAAAAATGTTTTTCTTCATGTTTCTCAAAATAGAGTACTAAATAAGGCTGCAAAAAAATGGGGTCTTAAATTTGGAGCTTCTCAAGTTGTAGCGGGGGATACAATTGAGAGTGCCATCAGAAAAGTAAATCAATTAAATCAAAAGGGGTTAGTTTGCACTCTCGATCATTTAGGAGAATTTGTATCCAGTAGAGAAGAAGCTGTAGAAGCAACACAGTATAACGTGCGTACATTAGAAGCTATGGGAGAATCAGGTGTAAAGTGTAATCTATCCGTTAAAATGACCCAGCTTGGTTTAGATATTGATTCAAATTTCTGTTTGGAAAACATGCGTCGAATTCTTGAAACGGCAAAAAAGTATAATAATTTTGTACGAATTGATATGGAAGACTATGCACATTGCCAAATTACTTTGGATATTTTAAAAGAATTACGTCAAATATATGGTTATGATAACGTAGGGACAGTTATTCAAGCATATTTATTTCGAGCTGAGCAAGATGTAAAAGACTTAAAAGGCATTTCTCTTAGGTTAGTTAAAGGGGCTTATCAAGAATCTCCTACAGTAGCTTATCAAGAAAAGACGGAAATAGATAATAATTACATGAGAATTATTGAAGAACATCTATTAAGTGGAAGCTATACAGCCATTGCCTCTCATGATCATAATATTATCGAAAAGGTAAAAGAATTTGCTAAAAAACATCACATTAATCGTAATCAATTTGAGTTTCAAATGCTATACGGATTTAGAACCGATATGCAGTTGAGTTTAGTTAAAGAAGGCTATAAAATGCGTGTGTATGTCCCTTTTGGAAATGACTGGTTTGGATATTTTATGCGTCGTATGGCAGAAAGACCACAAAATGTTGCATTTGCACTAAAAGGCTTTTTTTCTAAATGAATATCAAAATATTCTTAATATTTAATTATTATTGAGGTTCTGTCAAAAAAAGTAAAGAGCCTTTGTTATGTGATCAAAGGCTTTTTCTGATGACTTTCTTCTCTACTCAACTATTAAAATTCCTTTCTTTATGGATAGGAATATTAATTTTTAAAAAGGAGGTTATAAAATATGCATGATCAACAGCCTGAGCTCAAAAAAGAACTAAAAACGCGGCATATTACCATGATTTCTCTTGGTGGTGTCATTGGTGCTGGACTATTTATTGGAAGTGGAACATTAATTAACACTGCAGGACCCGGTTCAATTATCTCATACGCATTTGCTGGTTTATTAGTCATTTTAGTAATGCGGATGCTAGGTGAAATGTCAACAGCCAATCCATCCAGTGGGTCGTTTGCTACTTACGCCAGAGAGGCACTTGGACCATGGGCTGGATATACTATTGGTTGGTTGTACTGGTTCTTTTGGGTTATTGTTATTGCCGTAGAAGCAATAGCTGGTGCAACAATTATTCAATATTGGTTTCCTTCTTTGCCATCCTGGTCCGTGAGCCTAATTCTAACCTTTCTGTTAACTTTAACTAACATATTTTCTGTTAAATCTTTTGGTGAATTTGAATATTGGTTTTCTTTAATTAAAGTGGTAAGTTTGGGTCTGTTTTTAATCCTCGGGGGAGCTATTATATGTGGTTTCATACCAGGAGTAGAATCACCTGGTACATCAAACCTTCTCGACAGAGGTGGATTCCTTCCCAATGGAATAAGTTCGATCTTCTTAGGAGTAACTGTTGTAATGTTCTCATTTATGGGAACAGAGATTGTAGCCACAGCCGCAGGAGAATCACCTCATCCAGAAAAAGCAATTATATCCGCAACAAATACCGTCATCTACAGAATTTTACTTTTCTATCTTGGCTCTATCCTGATTCTTGTAACAGTTCTTCCTTGGGATTCTTCTAGTTTGATGAAAAGCCCTTTTGTATCACTCTTAGAAATTGTCAATATTCCAGCAGCAGCTCAAGTAATGAATTTTATCTTGTTAACAGCGGTACTTTCTTGCTTAAATTCAGGTCTTTATACAAGTTCTCGTATGTTATTTTCTATGGCTCAGAAAGGAGATGCTCCTAAACTGTTTTTAAAGGTAAATAGAAAAGGAATTCCCTTTAATGCAATTATAGGCTGTACAATTATTTCTTATATCAGCGTAGGTTTTAATTATTTTTCTCCTGATAAGATTTTTTTGTTTCTAGTCAATGCTTCTGGGGGAGTGGCTCTTCTTGTATATTTGGTAATCGCTTTCTCTCAATTACGTATGCGTAAAAGTTATGAGAAGAAGCATCCTGAGAAACTTAAAATAAGAATGTGGCTATTTCCTTACTTAACATACGGCACAATTGTTGGTATTACTAGTATTTTTATCACAATGCCTTTTATTGATTCTTTACGTACACAGTTCTTTTTAACTTTACTAATAGCCCTATTCATTGTAGGATCTTTCTTTCTTACAAGAAGCAGAAGGAATATAGAAAAAGTAAAAATAGAGAAAAATATTTCTTGAATTTAGAATAAATACAAATAAAGGAGCTATTTTTATGTGGATAATCACTACTTATTCAAATCTAAACAACACTACAATGTTTGAATACGAAAACGAAATAGAAGCAAGAAGAATTTTTAAAGAGATCCAAGGCTGTAAGATTCTTTCGGAGGTTATTTATCTTAGCGACCCTAAAGTAGCTGTGAATGCATATTAATCTATCGTATAGAACAACTGGAATTTCAATCTTTAATTATATATATTTAAAAAGCCGTGGGAACTAGTAATTTTCACGGCTTTTATCTCCTATATACATTATGTTAACTAGCATATAAATTTTATATTTTTTTCCTTTATGCTTATTCTTATTAAGGAGTTGAATATAAAGAGGGGAAAAATGAAAAAGAACTGTGGTGTTACTAGGATGCTTCTTGATTTATTTAATTTTGGACGGTAGTTAGTGATCAAGGGTTAGGAACAATACTTAGGGGCTCTTTTTTCATTATATTTATGGGCAAAGAAGTTTATGGTTCTCTTCTGTTGCAGAATCTGTTAACTTACTCATTGTTGTATTATCTGTATTTCTTTAAGGTTACTCTAATCTATGCTCATGTTATTTAAACCATTGTATTGAGAGCATTTGTGTAAGCTGCAGCTTGATGTAGGCTTGCAAAGGTTTTAACATGATCAATCTTAATCCCTAGGCCCACCATTGTTTGAGCAATTTCTGAGCGTATACCACTAAGTACAACATTTACTCCTATAAGTTCCAAACCACGAATAACTTTGAACAATTGATCTGCGACCATGGTATCAATAATGGGAACAGCAGATAAATCCATAATGAGCCAAGCTAAATGGTACTCACTGCTTTTGGTTAGTGCGTTTTCTATCAAGATTTGAGCTCGCTTTGTATCCAAATCGCCAACTAAAGGTAGAATACCAACTGTTTCAGTCATACGAACGATTGGAACAGAAAGTTCATCAATGGCATACTGAGCATATTTGATATTGTGTTTATAATCATTAAGATAAGACTTACTAATATATTGGACAGCACAATCGATAATTGCATTAAAGTGGGAGATTACAGAATAAAGTTCTTTAATGGAGACAACCTGCTTATCCAATTCCTCTAGTATTATCTCTCCGATGATATTTCGGTAGTAACTAATTTCTTCTAGAGCAAGATCTAAAGGAAGCTCACGTTCTACCAAAACGTTGGCCATCTTTCCCGCCCAATTTTCAATGAGGATAGCAGCTGTTTCTTTATCTGAAACAATTGATTGGGCGTAAATCGTTAAAAGGTCAAGTCGAAAAGATGTTAGTTCTGTATGAATATCATGAAACTCCGCAAGATTTTGTCTTTTTCTATCTGCAAGTTCCTCTTTTTGTTGAATAATTTTATCTTTAACCGTTTGTAATCGTTGAACATTTAGTAATTTCCCAAGTCACTTCCCCTGAGAGTTGTAATATATAAGGTATAAATAAGCCCTCTACCTTTTAAAGGGAAGAAGGTTTGCTCTTCATTGTACCACACGTTATTACCTTTCAACCGCTTATAACTAGTTTAGGAAGCAATTACCTGTTTTTTGAAGTAGCTGTTATAGATAGATTCCATTTGTAGCACCCAAGCATAATAAATACGAGAACAGAATTGGTAATGGCTGAGTAACCTAAATTCCACCATCCATAGTGAAAACATCCCCAGGTTTCAAGGAGTAACGTAATAATTTCATAAAGTAAGATGAACAAAAACAAAAAATTAAAGAAAGAAAAGCTGCCATTGAAGTTGAGAGACAAAGAGAAGCCAATAAGCTGGGGAAAGAAAAAGGGCTGGATATTTCAGGAGAACTTACTGGATATTATGATTTTAAACGAGCGGTAGACGGAGTTGATCCGGTTACGCATAAGGAACTGTTTGCTAAGCAAAGAGTGACAGCTAGAGCCATGGCAGCAGGGAGCCGATATTTTCTTAATTCAAAAGGAGCTTGGCCATAGTGCCGTAAAACAACCGGGCGATACCTGGAGAAGGTTCTGCAACGAGAACAAGAAAGTGGGCTGATGTGGAAGGAACAAGATTTTTAACTATTATTGTAAACTGACAATATATTTTAAAAAAGGGCTACTGATTTTTTTCCAGTAGCTTTTTTTGTCTTTCTAATATGTATATTATGCATTTTTAATTCCATTCGTATATAAATTCCATTATTATACATAATAATGGAAATATATTTTCTCAAAAGGGGCTTTCGGTAGTGAATAGAGAACAAGTCATTGAAATTTATCAAGATGTTCTAGGCAAGAGAAGAAAAAGATTTCCTAATTATTTCTTTGTAGGTAATGAAGGAAAAAAATATATGCGTTATATGACATGCTATTTACTTGAGCAACACTTATCAATCCCCATCGATGAAATCCCTTTTCAAGTAGGTGCCAATACATTATGGTCTCATCGTCTCAGACCCCCTGCTATGCTATATGGATGGAATTATTATGAAGTCATTGATAATGCCTATCCAGAAAAATTTAAACCTTGGCAATTCCAACAAACTCCTGATAAATATTGGGAGGGAGAAGAAGGAAAGAGAAGAGCTATTGAGGCAGTAAGATATGTAATAGAGGAAAAAATGAAGATTCCTATGGAAGAAATACCCTTTCAAGTTAATTTTAATTTTTTTAGACAACATGGTTTAGGTGGCGCCTTTACGCTTTTAGGCTATTCCCCCTTTCAAATAGTTGAAGCGATTTATCCTAGTGTCTTTAGGCCTTGGCAATTTGCTCATGTTCCCATGAATTGTTGGAAAAATGAAGAATATATTCGAGAGGCAATGGATGATTTCTTATTCAAACAGCTTAATTTCTCTTCCTATCAGGAGGCTTTTCACCAATTAAAGAGAAGTCATTTTACCGATTTTCAGTTAACTGGTCTCTTTCAAATGGCTTTTGATTCCAGAATGAAAAATGTAAGGAAATGGATAAATAAACAACTAAATAACACAGATGATGAATTATTTTATAAGAATCTTGATTAATGAAAGAACTGATTGAAACGGGTAGCCTGAACTAAATTACCATTGTGTCCATTTCCTATTTTTAAAAATGATAATTGATGAGTATATGGTTACTTGCTTTGGTTTTTCTTCTTCATAAAAAGATATAAAGATTCAGCAAAAAAAAGAAAAAGAAGAAAAAAGAGTACAAATAATTCAGCGACTTCCATTACCCTAAATGGACTCAAGGCGTTGTACAACGCCTGAGAAACATCAAATCCTTGAACAATATCAATACCTAAAGAAAAGCCCATTAAACATCCCAACATTAAAAGGCTAATACCTATGATTTTCATATCTATCACGCTCCATATAATAGGTTCTTCCGTTTCTTCTATGATGATACATAAATATTTATTGTTAATTTTTACATAAAAAACTCTTATATGGTTAAAGTAATAAAAACTGAAAGAAGGGTGCTTAAATCTATGCCTTCGTTTTTTAAAGATCGCAAACCAAAAAAGAAACGGCCACAGGGTGACGAGAATCAAACTACTGATCATCAAATAGAACGGATACAGGTTTCGTTATCAGGCAACCTTAACATGATTGAGCAGAAAACGGGAAACAGTTCAGATGTCGTTATTCGTGAGATAAAAATGGGGGGGGATTCTGACATTAAAACGGCGATTGTCTATGTAGAAGGAATTGTAGACAATCAGTCGATTCAAGAATATCTACTGCAATCTATGATGAAGGATGATCATAAAGAAGTAATAAATCAGCAAAATGCGATAGACCTGCTTTCTAAAGATATAATGACAATTGGAAACATATCTCCCATCACTAACTTCGATGATTTATTTGCATCTTTAATGGCAGGAGATACTCTTATTTTAGTGGATGGAGTAGATCAGGCACTGAGTGCTAGTACCAAAGGTGGAGAAAAGCGTTCCATTGCGGAATCTACTACCCAAATGGTAGTGCGAGGACCAAAAGGAGCATTTACCGAGTCTCTTGGGACCAATACAGCTATGGTACGCCGCATCATTAAGACCCCGGATTTATGGATGGAGTCTTTAAAAGTTGGGCGTGTAACTAAGACAGATGTGACGCTTATGTACATACATGGTATTGCCAATGATAAAGTCGTCAAAGAAATTCGTCAGCGATTACATCGAATTGATATCGACAGCATTTTGGAATCAGGATATATTGAACAACTAATAGAGGATCAAACATTGACTCCTTTTCCCACTATGTACAATACAGAAAGACCTGACGTTGTAGCAGGGAACCTGTTAGAAGGGCGGATTGCTATATTTGTAGATGGGACCCCTTTTGTACTCATTGCGCCAGCTATATTTATGCAATTTTTCCAATCGGCTGAAGATTATTATGCCCGGTTTGACATTGCTACCTCGATTCGGCTTTTGCGTATTTTTATGTTTATGATTTCGCTCATTGCGCCAGCTACCTATGTTGCTGTTACAACCTTTCACCAAGAAATGGTTCCAACCATGCTAATTGTAGCTATTGCGGCACAGAGGGAATCCGTTCCTTTTCCAGCGTTTGTAGAAGCCGTGCTTATGGAAATAACCTTTGAAATCTTACGCGAAGCAGGGATACGTTTACCTAAAGCTATTGGTTCGGCAGTATCTATTGTCGGAGCCCTTGTAATAGGTCAAGCAGCTGTTCAAGCAAGTATTGTTTCACCAGCAATGGTTATCATTGTATCCATCACAGCTATTGCTAGTTTTGCCACACCATCTTTTGATATGGCGATTTCGGCCCGTTTAATTCGTTTTTTGTTTATGATCGGTGCAGCCACATTTGGATTCTACGGCATCATTTTGTGTCTTTTAATGATGGTTGTCCATCTATGCAGCTTACGTTCATTTGGAGTACCCTATATGGCTCCATTTGCTCCCTTCATCCCCGTAAACAATGGAGATACTGTTGTGAGGTTACCGTGGTGGACACTGAGACAAAGACCGCGATTAATTACTGCTAATACGGTTCGAGAAGGGACAAATCAATACCCACACCCTCCTGCATCTCGTGGTATGGTGAATCGCGATTTTGAAGAAGGTGACAACAATGAAGCGTAAAGGGGTTTTTCTTTTATTGATGATGACAATGACGCTCTTGCTCACAAGTTGCTGGAGTAAAAAAGAATTAACTGACCTTGCTATTGTATCAGCCATGGGTATCGACGAAACGAAAGATGGAAGATTTCACATAACACTTCAAATTATTAATCCAGGAAACGTGGCAGGAGGTATGCAAGGAGGAGGAGGCAGCCAAAGCCCTCCTATTACCATCTATTCGGCTTCAGGGGATAATATAGTAGAAGCAAGTAGACGGGCTTCAGGCAGAATCTCTCGACGATTGTATTATGCTCATACAAACTTAGTCGTAGTGGGAGAAAGACTGGCCAGAAAAGAAGGGCTTAATACGTTAATCGATGGTTTAGATCGGGATCCGGAATTTCGAAATACTTCCACTCTTGTGATTGCGAAAAACTCGACCGCAGCTGACCTTGTCAAAACATTAACGCCAGTTGATAAAATTCCAGCAAATAAAGTGCTAAAAACCTTAGAATTTACGGAAAGAAAATGGGGAGAGAATGTAAAAACATCACTCCAAGAAGTGATGAAGAGCATTGAGTCTCCTGGAAGAGGAGCTGTCGTATCAGGATTTCGTCTAGTTGGTAATCCCCAGCAAGCACAAAAGCTAGATAACCTTCAGGAAAGTGCACCCGCGGCAACGCTTCGAGCTTCCGGAATTGCTGTTTTAAAAAAAGGCAAATTGGTGGATTGGCTGTATGGAAAACCAGCAAGAGGAACGGTATGGATTCTCGATAAAATTCAAGGAACGGATATTAATATTGATTGGGCAGGAAAGAAAGAAGCTATTGCTTATCAAACTGTACGACAAAAAACAAGTGTATCTGCCCAAGTGAAGAATGGGAAACCCCATATTTCTGTTCATACACGTGCTGAAGGAGATATCGGCGACATGGAGGTACCTGTTGATATCACCGATCCAAAGGTTATTACAAAAATCGAACAATCATTGAGGAAAGAAATTAAAAAAGAGCTAAGGGTAGCTATTGAACGTGCACAAAAAAACAAAACGGATATTTTGGGATTTGGCGAAGTAGTTCACCGTACTAGACCAAATCAATTTAAAAAATTAAAAACAGAATGGAATGATGTCTACTTTCCAAAGTTAGATGTAGATATCACAGTGGAAGCCTATGTACGTCGAGCTGGCTTACGAAATAAATCGTTTCTTTCAGGAGTAAAAGAGAATCAAAAGTAAAGGAAAGGAGGTGCCAGTTAAATGGAGAAAGCCAAAATTAGTGCCAGTCAGCTCTTTATTTTAATGGTCCTGTTTGAGCTGGGGAGCGCTTTACTGGTACCTCTCGCCATCAGAGCTAAACAGGATGCATGGCTTGCGATTCTGTTCGGCATGTTAGGAAGCTTTATTTTATTTTTAGTTTATCATAAACTTTACACCTATTATCCCAACCTCTTACCTACAGAATATATGCAAAAGATTTTAGGGAAAGTGCTGGGTACTGTACTTGCCTTTGTTTACATTCTTTATTTTATGTATGATGCTTCAAGAGTTCTACGTGATTTTGGTGAAATGCTGTTAACTTTTGCCTATCCTGACACGCCTTTATTCATCGCAAATGCATTATTAATGCTTGTCATTATTTACACCATTAGAAAAGGAATTGAGGTCATAGCTCGATCCGGAGAACTGCTTTTTATTTTTATGTATATCCTTGCGATTGCTGGCTTTATCTTAATTATATCTTCTGGTTTAATTGATTTTAAGAATTTACAACCTGTTTTGGAAGAAGGCTTATTACCATCGGTAAAGGTTGCATTGTCTGAAACGTTATATTTTCCGTTTACTGAAGCTATTGTGTTTACAATGATTTTGCCGTATTTAAATGATTCTAAGAAAGCAAAAGTGACTATGCTATGTGCAACGGGATTAAGTGGAATCAATTTGGTTATTACGATGCTCATTAATATTAGTGTACTTGGTGTTAATCTAACTGCGCGTTCCCAATTCCCACTTCTTAGTACAGTCGCGAGCATCCAAGTAGCTGATTTTTTAGAACGGCTTGATGTATTTTTTATGCTTGCTATGGTGATTGGAATTTTTTTTAAGATTACCATATTATTTTATGCAGCCACCCTAGGAACAGCTAACTTATTCAAAATTACATCACCTTCAAGGTTAGCGTATCCTTTAGGTATTGTTATTCTATTTTTATCTGTCACAATCGCGAGTAATTTCCAAGAACATCTCCATGAAGGGTTATATATAGCCAAGTTTATTCTGCATATTCCTCTATTCACAATAATTCCTCCTATCCTTCTTTTTGTAGCTTTCATAAAAAACAGGAAGAAGTATAGGAGGAAACACATTTACTAGCTAATCTTCATATGAACATTGTCGTTATTGTTACATTCCTTAGTAAGGTACTTACCGGTAAAAAGAAACTTTTTAGTCTAGAGTTAACCTTAAAGCAAATCTACTATCTACTACATAATATTCAAAATTCAAAAGTGATGAAAATTTTAAAAAGCGACTCAAGAAGACAAAAGGTTTCTTTAAATAAAAACAAAAAGGAGGTTCCAATTGTATGGAAAAAGCTAAGATTAGTTCTAGTCAGCTCTTTATCTTAATGGTTCTGTTTGAGCTTGGGAGTGCTTTACTAGTACCTCTTGCGATAGATGCAAAGCAAGATGCTTGGCTTGCAATTCTCCTTGGAATGGTATTCAGTTTCGTTCTATTGTTAATCTACCACAAGCTTTATACCTATTATCCTGACCTTTTGCCTACAGAATATATCCAAAAGATCTTAGGGAAAGTATTAGGTACCGTACTGGCTTTTGTTTACATTCTTTATTTTATGTACGATGCCTCAAGGGTTCTACGTGATTTTGGTGAAATGCTATTAACCTTTGCTTATCCTGACACACCTTTATTCATTGCCAATGCATTATTAATGCTTGTCATTATTTATACAATCAGAAAAGGAATTGAGGTCATAGCTCGATCCGGAGAACTGCTTTTTATTTTTATGTATGTCCTTGCGGTTGCTGGTTTTATATTAATTATATCTTCTGGATTAATCGAGATTAAAAATTTACAACCTATTTTGGAAGAAGGTTTATTTCCTGTCCTAAAAGTGGTATTTACTCAAACGTTGTATTTTCCATTTACAGAAGTAATTGTATTTACCATGATTTTACCGTACTTAAATGATTCTAAGAAAGCAAAGGTGACCATGCTATGTGCAAGTGGATTAAGTGGCATCAATTTAGTTATTACCATGCTCATTAATGTTTGTGTATTGGGAGTTGATTTAACTGCACGTTCACAGTATCCACTTCTTAGCACAGTGGAGAGCATCCAAGTAGCTAATTTTTTAGAACGGCTTGATGTATTTTTTATGCTTGCTTCAATTATCACTATCTTCTTTAAAATTTGCTTATTATTTTATGCAGCTGTCATAGGTACAGCAAATTTATTCAAGGTTAAATCACCTTCAAGGTTATCGTATCCTTTGGGGCTAATCATTCTCTTTTTGTCTATTACCATTGCGAGCAATGTTCAAGAACATAATCACGAAGGACTGAAGGTGGCAATGTTCACTATACACATTCCTCTTCTTGGGGTTATTCCTCCTTTGCTTCTTCTTGTAGCTTTCTTGAAAAATAGGAAGAAGCATGGAAAGAACACATGGAACTAGTTAATTTTCATATAGAATATTGTCATTTACATTGAGATCCCTAGTGAAATCCTTACCCGGGCAAAGAATACTTTTATTCCAGAAAGGATCTGAAAGCAAACTTAATTTCTACTACATAATGTAAAAAGGATTTCAAGTGACGAAAAAGTCAAGGAACAATTCAAAAGAAACAGAAAATCGCTTTAATAAAATCGAAAAGGAGTCCAGTTGAATGGAAAAAGCCAAAATTAGCGCTAGTCAGCTCTTTATCTTAATGGTCCTGTTTGAACTGGGTACTTCTTTACTATTACCTGTCGCAATGGAAGCAAAACAGGACGCATGGTTGGCTATCTTACTTGGGATGCTTAGTAGCTTAGTTCTATTTGTAATTTATTATAAACTTTATTCGTATTATCCAGATCTTTTGCCTACAGAATATATGCAAAAAATCTTAGGTAAAGCAATAGGAAGCGTACTGGCCTTTCTTTACATCTGTTATTTCATCTATGATATAGCAAGGGTTTTACGTGACATTGGAGAGATGTTGTTGACATTTGCCTATTCTGATACTCCTTTATTTATTGCCAATGCTTTACTAATTCTAGTTATTATTTATACGGTTCGAAAAGGGATTGAAGTAGTAGCTCGATCAGGAGAGATATTTTTTATATTTATGTATGTACTTGCTGTCACAGGGTTTCTACTAATTGTGTGTTCAGGATTAATTGATTTTAAAAACTTACAGCCAGTACTTGAAGAAGGGATTTTACCCGTTTTAAAAGTTGTTTTTATTCAAACCTTATATTTCCCTTTTGGTGAAGCAATTGTGTTTACCATGATTTTACCTTATTTAAACAATCCTAAGAAGGCAAAAGCGACCATGTTATGTGCAACAGGATTAAGTGGCATCAATTTAACTATCACCATGCTTATTAATATTAGTGTACTAGGAGTTGATTTGACTGCACGTTCACAGTTTCCTCTTCTTAGTACGGTACAAAGCATTCAGGTAGCAGATTTTTTAGAACGGCTTGATGTGTTTTTTATGCTTGCTCTAGTCATTGGTGGCTTCTCTAAAATCAGTGTACTGTTATATGCTTCTATGATAGGCACAGCCAACTTATTTAAAATTAAATCACCTTCATGGCTTTCTTACCCTATTGGGTTAATCGTTCTTTTTATGTCTCTGACGATTTCTAGCAATTTTCAAGAGCACCTTCATGAAGGAATAGGAGTAGAGATGTTTTTCTTGCAAATTCCTTTCCTCGCGGTTATTCCTATTCTGCTTTTCCTTGTTGCATTCTTGAAAAATAGAAGGAAGCAACAAGCATGACAGCTTTGTTTGCTGACTCTTTGAATGATATAAATCTTCCAGCCCCTTGAATCATTATAAGCTACTAGTACATATCAAAATGGATGTAAATTATGTGAGGTGATTTTTCTGTATACTTGGTTTTATGATCATTTTATCAACACAATTCTATTTCCTCTTACTTGTATAGTGATGGTAGCTATCATATTGAGTACATATACCTACTTTCAATTTAAAAAAATAAATAATAAATAGTTCCTAGAGCTTATTGATTTCAAATATGGATATTGTCCCTTTAAAGCTTGACTATTTATACAAAATATAGTCATCACTTATATTAATGATTTTAAAAAAGCTCGTAGCTATCAACAGGAGGGAATTGTCTAGTGGAAAAAGCAAAGATTAGTGGAAGTCAACTATTTACCTTAATGATATTGTTTGAATTCGGAAGCGCTTTTATCCTTCCTATTTCTATAGAAGCTAAACAAGATGCTTGGATTGCAATTCTCTTTGGAATGATAGGCGGGTTACTTTTATTTTTAGTCTACTATCAACTGTATCGTTACTATCCTGACTTATTACTTGTCGAATTCACACAAAAAATCATGGGGAAATGGATTGGTCGTCTTATTTCATTTCTTTATATTTTTTACTTTGCAAACATTGCTTCCAGAGTAATCCGAGATTTTGGAGACATGTTGTTGACATTTGCCTATCCAGATACTCCTTTATTTATTGTAAATGCCTTACTGATACTTGTTGTTATCTATACCGTGAGCAAAGGAATTGAAGTTTTGGCAAGAGCGAGTCAACTTCTGTTTAGTCTGTTCTACCTATCTGCTATTTCTGGATTCATTCTTATTGTATGTGCTGGTATAATTGATTTTACAAATTTACAACCTGTATTAGAAGAAGGTATTTGGCTTCCTCTAAAAGTTGCTCTGACTCAAAATATATATTTTCCATTTGGAGAAACGGTTGTATTTTTGATGATTTTACCGTACATAAAAAATATGAGCAAAGGAATTGGATTAAGCGCTATTGGATTAACAGGTATCAATTTAATGATTACCATGATTATAAATGTCAGTGTATTGGGAGTAAGTCTTACTGCTCGCTCACAGTTTCCTCTTCTAAGTACAGTAGAAAGTATTCAGGTGGCTGATTTTTTAGAGCGCCTTGACGTGTTTTTCATGCTTACAGCAGTTATTGGGGGATTTTTTAAAATAAGTGTGTTTTTCTATGCTACTGTAATAGGTACAGCAAATTTATTTAAAATTAAATCTCCATCTAGGATATGCTTTCCCTTAGGACTTGTTCTTCTACTTTATTCTTTAAGCTTAGCAAATAATTATGAAGAACTTTTACAAGAAGCGCTTAAAATACTACCATTTTCTTTAAATATACATTTTCAAGTCATACTTCCTCTTTTGCTCCTTACTGTAGCTTTCTTCAAAAATAGAGGAAAGCGTAAGAAATCTGATATTACTCTACATCAACTTTAGGTTTAAAAAATAGAAAGTAAGAAATATAAAATACACTAAGGAACTATCAGCCTGATCTTTCCTTAAGAGAAAACAATCCAACTCCCACGGATTGTTTTTTCTCTTTTTAAGCTGTTATGTTATACAAAGTTAGTTAACATAAACTGCTTTCTCGGAAACTATGGAGGCAATAAAATTAATGACCATCTTTTGAAATAAATGGGTATATTATATAATGAACTTTTACTCAAAACATTCTGAAGGGAAATGTAATATGCTAATTTCTAAGCCACGTAAAAAACATAAAGTGAAGCATCTAGAACCTGCAAGTATCTTGTTCTTAGGATTTTTAGGATTAATATTGGTCGGAACCGGTTTATTAATGATCCCTGCTGCTACAAGTGATAGGCATCATTTAAGCTTTATTGATGCTCTTTTTGAAGCCACTTCTGCTGTATGTGTAACAGGACTAGCTGTGGTAGATACTGGTACTACATTTACTTTATTTGGACAGCTCATTCTGCTTGTGCTCATCCAAGTTGGTGGCTGGGGATTCATGACTATCGGTATACTCATGTTTATTATACTAGGTAAAAAAATTGGATTACAACAAAGGTTAATACTTAAAGAATCTCTAAATGCTTTCTCGCTACAAGGCGTTATTGCATTAGTCCGACGTGTTGTACTAATTACATTGGCTGTGGAAGGCATTGGAGCCCTTATCCTAGCTATCCGTTGGGCTCAAGAAATGAGCTGGGGAAAGGCTATCTATTATGGAATATTTCATTCTATATCTGCTTTTAACAATGCAGGGTTTGGTTTGAAATCAGATAATTTAAGTAAGTGGGTAGGAGATCCAACCGTAAATATTATGATTACGTTACTTTTCATAATAGGAGGAACTGGTTTTTTTGTCATTGCAGATATTTTTCAGAAACGAAACATAAGGAAGTTTTCTCTTCACACTAAAATTGTATTAGTTTCGACCATTGCACTAAATGTGGTGAGCACACTCATTATTTTCGCCTTAGAGTATCATAACCCTCATACTTTGGGTGAATTAAGCATGAGTGATAAATGGTGGGCATCTTACTTTCAAGGTGTAGTTCCTCGTACTGCTGGTTTTAATACTTTGGATATTGGGGCGCTCACATTACCTTCAAAAGTGTATATGATGGGTCTTATGTTTATTGGAGCAGCCCCAGGTTCAACAGGCGGTGGAATTAAAATAACTACGTTTGTCTTAATATTGTTTGCTTTATGGACGGTATTGACGAATAAAGAAGAAATTAATGTTTTTCGACGCCGAATTCCGAAATCGCTTGTTTATAGAGCTTTTTCTATTGCTACCTCTGGGATTGTTTTTGTTTCAATTATTTTCTTTCTACTCACAATCACAGAAAAAGGTGTAGATATGTCTACACTTTTATTTGAAACATTTTCTGCTTCTGGAACAGTTGGATTAAGTGCTAACTTTACAGGCGACTTAAGTCCTGTTGGACGTATTCTCATTACTATTATGATGTTTATTGGCAGGGTAGGACCTCTTACCATTGGTTTTGTGCTTGCGATTCGTTCAAATAAACAATCTAAAATTCGGTATGCAGAAGAAAAGATTCTAATTGGTTAAAAATCAACATATTCACTCTTATAGGCGCAAGTAATCTAATCATGAATATCTTCTTCCATGTTAAATACTAAAAAACAATTAGAACAATCAGAGAAGCATGTAAACAATGTTACTAAAAAACTTAATATGAGAAAAATCTAAGTTTTTGTCTTTTCTAGAACCCTAATACCTAAAAACCCTTTTGATCTTATGAAGGATTTTTAGGTATTTTAAACGTGTAAAACAGAATAAAGATATCAAAGTATGTTAATTATGGATTAGAGATATAAAAAAATGGCTTTTTCACACCCTTAATCATTCCATAGGAGAACATACATGAAAAACTATACAAACGATAACACAGCAAGACGCTATATAGCTCACGTTAGTATATTTGGAACCACTCAGATTCACTTAAGAAATCCCTACATCATAGCCTGGTGGTCTGCAGCCTTTCCCGGTTTCGGCCATTTACTTTTATCCAAATATCTTCGAGGATTTGTTTTATTTATTTGGGAAGTTGTTATTAATCTTCAGTCAAATATAAACGTGGCTATGATTCATTCCTTTCAAGGGGACATAGACATGGCTAAAGAGTCACTAAACACTAGATGGCTTCTCATTTATATTCCCGTATATATCTTTGCCATATGGGATAGTTATCGAACGACTGTTGATTTAAATAAAATATATCTCTTAGCTGAAAGAGAAAATCACACTTTTAATTCCTTTGCTATGGGATCTATGGAGATTAACTACTTGGATAAAAGAAATCCTATTATGTCTATCATATGGTCCTTATTTATGCCAGGTTTAGGTCAGGTTTATATTCATCGAATAATCGTTGCTTTCTTTATTGTTACTTGGACCGTTGTTTTCTTTTACTATTCTCATCTCCTTGAAGCTATTTCTCTTCTCTTTTTAGGAAAAATCCAGGAAGCTACCAACGTATTAAATCCAGAATGGTTACTGTTTTTCCCTTCTCTTTATGGGTTTGCCACTTATGATGCTTATATCAATACAGTAGAAAATAATAAGCTTGCTGAAAAAGAACAAAAGAACTTTCTAGAGAAAACATATCAAAACCCAGACTTTTATATTGAAAAGGAAAAAAGGTGACAAGATGACATGCAGGTTTTTGCTACATTTATATAAATTAAAACATGATAACTAGAACAAACTCCTTTAGTTACCATAATGGATATTCTAAGCACAAAAATGGACCTTCATATTGAGAGACCCTTTTAACTAATTATTGAATTAAAATCACTTAATGCATTTAATATATAAAAAAGAACAACAAGTAAACTAATCATGATAATTTAGATGGAGAACTATTTGTTTGCCTAATAGATTTCTCCACTAGATATTGATACCCATAAATAAAAATAGATAGGGATACGCATATAAAATACCATGTAGCATGTTTCATTTTTTGAAATTTGAATATTCCAACCTTCTCCCACACGGATGCGAATGGAAAAGCATTAACAAAATCCAATGCCATATTAGTCATTAAGTATTTGGAGAAATTACCATATGTTAGTTTGAATATCCAAAGAGTAGCTACATAATAAGGCCCTAGTATATAGGAAAAATCTATAGAACCAGGAGATAAAGGGTTTTTATTCATCCACCACTTTTTCTTATTAGCCAGAAGGCTCATTACACTTAAAAACAAATTGATAAAACTTGCTACAGGTAAAAATCTAAAAAATGATTTCTTTCCCATTAAAGGGACAGTTAACCAAGGGATAATTATCATGGCTAAAGAAAATGCCTTTTTTCGATTATACTTATACATAAGATTCCTTTCTTAAATCGTATTGTTACACATATTATTACCTGTTCTCATTAATTAATGAATTATTTCTAATAATATATAAAAGTTTGAGCAAAATACTCAAGAAGCCGTGAGGCATCATTGGATAAAGTCGGAAAAGTAGAAAAAGCACTTATTATGAGCGTTTTTTCTGCTTTTTAAAATGTATGTGGTATATATCTTTTGTTAAGATGATGTTCCTTCTTAACAAAAGATATATACCAAGAAAAGTTAAAATGCGAGTTATGATATAATAAAAAAAGCCCTCTAATTGTCAAAAGGTTAGAGGGCTTTTGAATTTTAAAAAGAAATATATAATATTTTCTCCATATAAATAAAAAGTAAGGGGAGCCATATAATATGCCACTTATAAATATTGAGAAATTACATCCCATTAGAGATGTGATTATCCAACGTAAAGAAGAGCTGACAGAAAGAAAAAAACTGCTGAATATGGCACTGACACCATGGAGTGAGACAAATAAAAAACACCTTTAAGTTAAAAAATGGGTATGTAGTACCTAACAATAACTTGGAGGTGTTTTTTCTGTTTTTAAACTTTATAAGATATACATCTTTAGTTAACATAATGTTTCTTTGAATTCATAACAAAAGAATCCATTAGTTAAAAAAAACAAATAATAAATATTATAGTGTTTATCTTCAATTAATAAAATGATTAACCTATAATACAATGTAAGAATTGTAGATACAGAACTATTTTAATTGAGGGGCGATAATAAGATGGAAAACTTTTATTTGTTCGTGATTACATGTATATTTCTAATTATTTTACCTGGTCCAGACACTGCTGTCATGACAAAAAATACTCTTACTGTTGGGAAACGGGGAGGTTTTAAAACAATGATTGGGATTTGTTGCGCATTATCTATTCATACATTAACTGCTATTGTAGGGCTTTCGGCGATTATTGCGAAATCAGCTCTGTTATTTTCTATCTTCAAATATATTGGTGCAGTGTACTTAATTTATTTAGGTATCAAGTCATTATGGACATTGAGAAATCAAGAAACAGCTGAAACAGTTGTCGAAAATAAGTATAAAAATAGGTCTTCTTTTAAACAAGGTTTCCTCACCAATCTACTAAATCCAAAAATAGCTGTTTTTTTCTTAACCTTCCTACCACAGTTTGTGAATCCTGGAAGCCATACTTTTATGCCGTTTCTTATACTGGGAATAACTTATATTGTATTAACTGTCATGTGGTATTTATTTTATATTTATTTACTTAACCAGATTAGTGCTTTTATGAAGAAGCCTAAGATACAAAAGGTTATAGAGGGAATAACAGGGACTATATTAATAGGATTTGGTATAAAACTTGCTCTAGAGAAAGCTCATACTTAGGTAGTTGTAATTTCAACTATTGATAGGGGATATAAAGTGTGTGCTCTATACACCGTTAATTACCATAATGAATGTGTTTTATGGTAACTAAAAATACATAATGCATTCTACTAAAAAAGTAACATATAGTAGTTTTTAAAATGGTGCAATAAGGTAATTAATATGATTTAAAAAAGTTGTTGTGAAAAACAATTTTTTTAAATCATATTTTTATTTCACCCAAAAATTCTCAATGAAAAGTGGGCTTTTTTTCAATGTAAACTGAGTGTCGTCGTATGTATACCAGGGGTTTATCGCTTTATATTGATTAAAACCATACACTGATTATAAAGGAGGCAGCTAAGATAAAACTTGCTGAACAGATTAGAAATGTACGTAAAAACGAAAATCTTTCACAAGAGCAGGTAGGTCAAAAAATGAATGTGACTAGACAAGCAATTTATGAATGGGAAAGTGGAAAAGGATACCCCGACATTTAAAACCTAACAATGCTAAGTGAACTATTTGAAATTAGTCTTGATGAGTTAATAAAAGGAGATCGTTCTTTACAAGGGAAGGTCAAAGTGAAAGGAGGAACGGGTATGTTCTCTAATCGTAGTCTTTTATCGGCATTAAACTATTTTAGTTTGTTTTTCGCTCCACTTATTTTTCCACTTATTACACTAATATTTGGTTATAAGGAAATGAAGAAGCATGGAAAGAGAGCATTTATATTTCAATTAATACCGACTTTAACTCTTATTGTTATAGCAATCAGTTACTACATATCTGCTAAATTAGCTGGAACAAAGACACCTAATTCCGTATTAGCTAGTGGCTGTACAATTGTAATCTTTCTAATTACGTTTGGTATTATTGTATGGAACGTAAAAGAAGGTGTCAAGCAACTAAAAGCATAAACATTAAATCAGGAATTATTAGATTAAATAAAAGCACTCACCTTTCATTCAGGCGGGTCTTTTATTTTTTAGATACTTCTTACAATACGTTTTATGTTAACTAATATTAGAGTGAATGTTAGATAAAGCTTAATAAACAAGCGCTGGCATTGCATTGCCGGCGCTTGTTTGCAAGACGTTAAATGAGTTTTGATTCCTTAAAAAGATGTTATTTCTTAATAATGCCAAATCGGTCAATGATATAAGGTTTTGCATGATTTTTATTTTGATCAATTTCATAAGTTACGGCAGTCAGTTTATTTTTATTAATAGTAATACCAACGAAGTTCTGAATTTGCCCGCGTACTGGACGCCTATTATCGTTCGGATCTGGACCATAAATTGCTGCATGATTTTCATCGGCGACCTCGAAAAGATTATAGTAGGACTCTCCAAGTAAAGGGTTTTGATTTTTATAATATACTTTTGGCCCAGCTGTCGCAGGGATTAAATAAATCGAACCGTCTGGATTAACGGTATATTCAATGGTTTGTCCTTTTTTAGTCTCTTTAATTTTTTCTGTTTGTGAAGCCAAACCATTGCTCTTTATCGGTTTTGTACGTGCATAAATATGGTCATGCCCTTGAAGAACAAAGTCAATGTTAAGTTCAGCCATAAGTGGCGCTACCTGGTTTCTAACTCCATTTGGACCCATGATATCATCATCAGTTGCATGATTAGAAGTCGTATAAGGACCTTTATGAATATTGACAATAACCCATTTAGCACCATTGGTTTTTGCTGCCTTAACATCTTTTTTCAACCACTTGATTTGATCTTCCGAAAAGTTGGCATGCTTCTCAGAATCCTCGTTGCTATTGAGAACAACAAAATGCGCATCACTATAATCATAAGAATAATAAGCGCCTGTTTTGGTAGCTGATTTTTTAGAAACATCTAAGTTAAAGTGGTCAATAAAAGCATAATTTTCATCCTCATGATTTCCTGCCGACGGGGCCACTGTTGTGTTCAGCAAGCTTTTCTGAGAGTGACCTAGAAGCCAATTCCATTGTTCCTCTTTGACTCCATTGTCAACGATGTCTCCGTTATGCATTACGAATTCGGCATTAGACACAGTATCTAACGCTTTTGCAATCGTTTGAGATGAGAGAATTGCTTCATCTTCTGCTTTAGCCTGAGTATCAGCTAAATCAATAAATGTAAAAGCCCCTTTTTTAGGTGCGGTTGTAAAGGAACCTACTTCACTCCATTTATTTAATGATGCATCTCCAACACGGTAGTAATATTCAGTGTCTGCCTTAAGTCCAGTTGCTACGGCTTTATGTACATACTCTCCTTGAGAATTTGTAGATACGGTATGCCTTCCTGAAAAAAGTAAGGGCTTCTTCTTAAAATCGGGTTTCTTTGTGCCTGTCTTTTTTACAATCTGTACATCACTATTCTTGGCATCAAGTGAGGTATACCAAGTGAATCCTTTAGAGTTAGTAGAATCACCGTAAAATGTTACTGTTACCTTGCTCACATTAGTAGAATTTGAATTTTCTGCTGCGAAAGAGAGTGTGCCCCCAAATCCACCTACAATGCTTAGAGTTAAGGCAAAAGAAATTATTTTTCTTACTCCTTTTTTCATGTACTTTTCCTCCTTGTATATATGTCATTACCATCCCCTGAGACAGTAATTTAAATGTAACAAAGCTCTATATACGTATTATCAATTTTATATTTTAATTGTGTTAAGATTGGTTTAATATCATATATAACTGAAAAGAATAAAAAAACCTACTGATACGAAATGAATCAGTAGGTTTTTCTCGTAATATGTTGTCAACTCGAAACAATGAGGATTTTCAAAGTGATGCTTCGCAGCATCTCGGATAGTTTATTCAAAGAGCGTACGAGTTATGCAATCTTTAGGAATATTTATTTTGAAAGACTTCTTAGAAACATTATCTGGATAGTTTGTTCAAAAATTTGATGAACATTTTATAGTTTCATATCATCTCCTAAAGGATAATTTTGGAATTTGGTTTTTGTTAAATATATTGATGCTGCTTTGACAAAAAGAGAGCAGATACACCAATCAATACCACACCCATGATGGCTGGAGTAGTGTGGCTAACTACTGAATACAACTGACCGCCAATAATTGGTCCAATGAACCGGGCTAAAGATTGAATACTTTGAGCTCCCCCTAGTATATGCCCTTGTTCACTGTCACTAACAGATTTTGAGAGCATCCCATTAAATGATGGCCCAAAGACCGAATCACCCAGGCCGAAGAAAATCATCCCAACAATAAAGACTAAGTAAAAAGCTGTAAGGGCTGAAATTGAAATAAGGATAAAACCAATAATTTGACTTATCATGCCTAAAAGAGCAATTTTTTTATCTGTCAAAAATTTGAGTAATCGTGGCATAATGATTGTTTGTGAAAAGATATCAAGTATACCTATTATAGAAAATGTCAGACCAATAAATATAGGCTGCCAAGCAAAGGTATCTATTGAAAACTGAGAGAAGATAGCTTGTAATGATCCGTTAGGAATCCAAATGAGGAACCCAGCAATTAGCAGCCATTTAACAGATTTAAAGGAAAAAACCTTGGATAATTGTATAAATGGATTAAGCTCTCTAACAGAAATACTGGAAGAGCGTCTGGACTTCTCAAGACTCTCAGGCATAAAAAAATAGCCATATATGGCATTAAGCAATGTGATAACCGTGCCAGCATACATAGGAACACTGTTTCCGAAAGTTGCAAGTACACCTCCAATGATAGGGCCAAGAGCAGTGCCCACCCCAACAACAGCACCGATCCAACCAAAGTACTTAGTGCGTTCATTTGAAGAGGTAATATCTGCAAAGTAAGCAAAAATGGCTGAAATTTCGCCACCTGTCAAACCTTCAATGATACGACCAAGGAAGAGAATCCAAAGTGCACCGCCAAGTCCAAAAATAAAATAACCAAGGGCAGAGCCGATTAGACTACTAATTAATACTGGACGCCGACCATATCTGTCGCTTAACGCACCTAAGACTGGTGCAGCCAAGAAGACAGAAAGAGCGTATATAGACGTAAGTAATGTCACTGCAGTAGCCTGACCGCTGGGATTACTAGTATAAGTCTTTACTAAAAAAGGTAAAACAGGGCTAACTATAGTCAATCCAAGACCCGTTAAGAAGACAGTGATAAACCCAAACGTTAGGGCATGTTTATTTATTGAAGTATCCATGATCGTTCTCCTTTAAGGTTATTGTTTCCTAAGAAACAAATATAAGTTTACTCCTTTATTGTTTCCTCGTCAACAATAAAACAATATAAAAAAACACCACTTACTCAGTGATATTTTTCAGATGATGTCTATATCGACCAATGAAACGAAAAATAGTGTCAAATTCTTCATCGGTCATGTGCTTGAATACTTCTGCATCACGTTTAAGAAAAGATTGGTGTAATTCTTTATGGATATCATTTATTTTTTGTCCATGGGTTGTTAGTCGAAAATATATTTCCTTTTTATTTTCAACACTTTGATAACTCTCAATAATATTTTTAGCTATTAGCTTCTTGGTAAGCTTGCTTATAGCACCTCGAGTCATGTAGCTTGCAGCTGCAAGTTTTGTTACATTTGCATTCGGGATTAGAGCAATATTTTCGATTAATTCTATTTCACTCAACTTATAGTCCTTTAAAGCCAATTCTACTTCCGGTTTATTACGCCAGATTATCTCATTACATAAATCCATAAGTTCACTCATTAACTGCTGTCTTTTATCCATAATAACTCCTCCCTAATTTGTATACAGTATAACGAGTTTTTGTTTCTTTCACAATAAAACATGCCCAAGCACTATAGTATTCATTGAGAATACGTAACGAATATTATTATTAATGAGAAGTGAAACTATGTATTTATCGTCAGTTAAAGTAAATACTTAAATCAATTATTTTTATAAAATACTTTACGATCTACTTAACACATTGGATTTTTTGGGAGGTGAGAAGAACAGATCTAAGAATTATAATTCTTTAGATTTGTTACCTTTACTTTTGTTTGAATATATATATCCTAATCAATATTATCAATTATTTTTAGAATAAATTTTTCGGCGTATTTCCCGTTTGTATAAATTAACTCTATATCAAAACCAACTGTATTGTACGCGAAATGAATAATAAATTACTTGATTTATCTTCATGTTATAAATATAATATAACTTAAGTACGCGAAAAGAGTACATAAAACTTAGAAGTATAATTTTCTATTTTTCTTTGATTATATTCAATGTATTTCCTCTCTACAAAAGAAAGAGATACAATATAATGAAGTTGCATCTTGAAATAGAGCCTGAATTCTTTAAATTTCTAGAGAATATATGTAGAGAGATTTTAATTAACATCTTTTGAAAACGATATCATTTTATTTTAAAGAATAAACACGATGAAACAATTAAGTATTTCCAAAAAATACATAAATGTCTACAGTCATTACTACCTCATGTTTGAACAAAGGATAAGGCATTGAATGGAGGAAGGAAGAAAAAATACATCAGGCTATCATTACACATTCGAGAAGTATGAACAAGAGAAGTGAGCGTTTCTAAATTGATATGCATGTTAGACAAAAAACCGGATTCCAAGAAGGTTAGGGGAAGAAAGCCAAAGAAATAAGTATATTTTTTACAACAAATTATGAAAACGCTTTATTTAAGGGGGAACTACTATGAAACACGTACGATTACCATCTATGTTAGAGATTATTTGCACATTGGGATTATTTTTAGGCATTGTCTTTTCTTTTACTGTAACTTTTGACTTACCTATACAGCTAGCGTTGTTTATTTCATGGTTCCTTGTCATTTTACTTGGATTACGTTTGGGACACCGATACCAAGAATTACAAGGAGCTATTACCGGTGGCATCTCGAATGGTCTTGAAGCTATATTGATTCTCGTTTCGGTCGGTGCTCTTATTGGGACTTGGATTGCAGGAGGAGTTGTACCAACACTTATTTATTATGGGTTAGAGTTTATCCATCCAAGTATTTTTTTATTAGCTACACTCATTATTTGCTCACTTACCTCTTTAGCTACAGGCACATCATGGGGAACTGTTGGAACTGCTGGAATTGCTATGATAGCAATCGGAGAGGGACTTGGTATTCCTCTTCCACTTGTAGCTGGTGCTGTTCTTTCTGGTGCATATTTTGGAGATAAGTTATCTCCACTATCTGACAGTACGGTGCTTGCAGCATCAATGTCTAAAGTGGATGTTATTGCACACGTACGTGCCATGTTATATTTAGATATTCCTGCATACGTTATCACGGCTATTCTTTTTACTGTCACAGGGTTTATGTATGGAGGTAAAAATACAGACTTAGAAAAAGTAGAGTTTCTAAAGACTTCATTACTTAAAACCTTTGATATTCATGTTTGGATGCTGATACCTGCCGTATTTGTAATTCTTATGCTTGCATTAAAAAAACCCTCTATGCCTACGATTGTTATGGGGGCTTTTCTTGGAGTGATTTGGGCTTTTGTGTTCCAAGGCATGAATATTGCCGATGCTCTTGGTACTGCTTATGAAGGTTTCTCAATTAATACTGGGATCGACTTTATAGATACTCTCCTAAACCGGGGAGGAATCGAAGGAATGCTGGGGTCAGTGGTCGTAATTATTTTTGGGTTAGGATTTGGAGGCTTGTTGGAGCATTTAGGAGTATTAAAAGTAATTGTTTCTAAGTTTCAACATCGCCTAACATCAGCAGGGAACGTGACCTTATCTACTTTAATCGTTGCTTTTTTAGCAAATGTATTTGGTTGTGCTATGTACGTTTCATTAATTTTAACCCCTAAAATTATGGCAGAAAGCTATGATAAATTACACATTGACCGAAGAGTACTGGCTCGAAACTCTGAAGTGGGTGGGACATTAACATCTGGGATGATTCCCTGGTCTGATAATGGAATTTTTATGGCGGGAATTTTAGGTATCTCTACCTTCTCCTACGTTCCATTCATGTGGTTAAGCTTTGTTTCCATCGCACTTGCTATTATTTATGGCTATACAGGGAAATTTATTTGGTATATTAAAGGTAATAGTTCTGATACTAAAAAAATTTCTTAGAAATCTAGAAATTTTGTTCCCTTTGAGGCGCTAGCTTCATAAGCTATCGTCAATAGTCTATCAAACATTCTTTTAATTGTAGGTGAAATTAATACGTAAGCTGTTCGGAGAATTCCATAAAGATTTATCTAAAATTAAATATATAATTTTTTTATTTATATAGGATTTTATATCTGACCCAACAAATTCATATTCAAAAGACACTCCATAAAGAGTGTCTTTTTTGTCGGTAGGTGAAAAATTACTTTACAGTGAGTTTATATAAGTTTACCTTTTGGTTTATCTGACATGTCATTTTTGAAGAACAGCCAACCTTTCGGCTGTTTGTCCTTTTAAATTTTATTGCTAATAATAAATTGTCAGGGCTTAAATATTCCAGGATAAACAGCATTTATAACTTTAAATGGAGATTGAGCAAAAATATCAAAAACACCTCCTAAATGATAGTTCTTAAAGAAATATCATTTAGGAGGTGTTTATCGTTACTAAGAGTAAAATAATGCTATGAAATGGACAAAAGTAAAAAGAAATATAGAGAGTTTAATTTGTGATAAATTAAAGCACAGATTAAATATCCATTTGACCCAATATAATGTTTCCCTGGGGGATCAAAAGCGTATATGGATCACTCTAGATAAAAAAGAAGTCTTCAATGCGTCTTCCGCAAATTATTTAATGGAACATGATAAACTTTGGACGGAAATAAAAAAGAAAACAGACAAACCTTTTCCCGACTGTTTATATGAATGTTTTCCAGAGTTTATTGGCAGCACAAATGATTTAGACTATACTACAGTGATTCTAGAGGATAAAGGTATCTTTAATGTCGACCAGGTTTATGATACATTTACTCAGTATCCTCAACTATCCATTGACAATGCTTTAAATTCTGAAAGTGTTATTATCAAAGCTATCGCACTGTTAGATAAAAGGTTAGGCAAGAGAAAGTTAAAAAATTTGAAATACAGTGCTGATGTTCACCCATTAATTTTAGGGTTTTACAAATTGAGGTGTGAAGTTGAAGGTATTATGACCTTTGAAGACATACTTAATTATTAAAAAGGCTCTGCAGAGAGCCTTTTTTGGTGCTGATAAGCTGTATTATGCTAACTAGAGATTGAATTAAAACAGGTTACTGTAATAAAAAGATGCATACTACCTATATATATCTATTATTTTTTCATATATTTTCTTTATTTACAGTGCTATATTAGCAACAAAAAGGTAAAGGTATACATTTTATCATGAAGAAAAGAAAAAAGCTTTTTGCTGTTGTTATCATCGCGTTGTTATTAATCGATTATTTTAAGCTAGCTTATACTTCATCTCATGACGTTGAAGAATTTCCTATACCTCGCGAAGCTCACTTAGTAAAAACAACTGTAGGTGAGGGCTATATCACTGAAAAATACAAATGGTTTATTGCTTCTGAGGCAGGAAATATTCCTCCTTGGTACCAAGTAAGTATTTGGTTATGGGGACGGAGAAAGGGAGAAACAATGGGGGAAGATCAAGCTTATAAAAAAGGTTCTAGGGAAGTTAATTTATCTACTTTTGATAATGAATCTTACCTCAGTGAATAAAGTAAAGGTATGGAAAAGGACTTGATATGACTGAAGCCCTCTTAAGAGGAGTCTTTTTTATTAGTGATAACGTTTGTCATATAAACTAACTTTGTATTTTTTATAAATTCATCAAGTAGTTGTACTGAAATTGAAAGAGTAAAGAATGAAAAAAATCGGATACATATTTGTGGGAATATTGTTGTTAGTTGGTACCATCTATTTTTTATTTTTTCACGAACGAAGAGGAATAGATACAGTATATTTAATACCAAATGGCTATAAAGGCTGTGTTGGTGTCTTTTATAACGTAAAAGGAAAGCCACCTTTAAAAGTTCAGAATGATAAAGTTATTCATAAAATTTCTAAGGATGGAAAGTTAGAAACATCTTCACCAGAATCTTTTGGTTGGTATTCTACGGAAGATTCAGGTTGGCATAATTCAGAATATTATTATGTGAATGATCAGGGAAAAAAAGTGAAGAAATTAAATTGGGAGAGGGACATTAATTGGGAAATGACGGCTGAAGATGACTACAACGGAAACTATTTTACTTTTTTTGTAGGTGGGAAAGACGATGCTAGCACAGCTCAACCCGAATGTTTTAGTCAGTGAGTATAAATTAGTGTTTTCATATCCTTTTACCTATTAGTCACATTGTGGTAACTAGAATTGAACGCTTTATACACTTAAAATACAAATATCTAAGCATTCTGAAAGGCGTTATTTACTTAATGCATCTTCTTAACGGAGTAACTGGTTTTTATCATTCAATAGATAATAAAGCGAATGAAATAGATAAGAACCATTTTAAAAGTATATGCTTCGATTTAGTCAGAAGAAATCAAGGGAAAATATTAAAAGTTGATAAGGGAAATTAAACAAGTAATTTTTTAAAGGTAAAAGTAGATATTTCTAATCGAGAGATGTATATTTTACTCAATGCATATTATCCCTTTCTAGCTCTTGCCTCTACTGTTGGATTTAAACATATTAATTTTATTGATGATCCTGTGTTTTCAAAGGATTTTATGCCATTCTATAAAGTTCTAAGTAAAGAAGAACTTAATGAACCTTTAGGTATAAGAAACAGCAAAGGAAAAGTAAGCTTAGAAAATAAGAATAACCTGAACAGCAGTGAGTTAGAGCAAATCTTGTATTGGAAGCCAAATACTATTGGTGAGGTTATGTTCAATTTTTGAGATTAACTTATATGAAACGAGTATCTTTTATTAACAAGCTGTTTTCGATAACTCATTTGTGTGTACCGTGGTTTTAGCAGTATATCGTGTATTTCTGATTTAGTTTATGGAGTGGATTTTGTATAAATTAAGATGTATTCCATTTTTTATGTCCGTTATTTTGTTACTACAAGGTTGCGAAGAAGCATTAAATAAAAAAAGTAGTCGTGAACAACAAGAAACTATCTTAAATTTATCCATGAAAGTGAGGGGAGACCTCTATCCTTGAAATTGAAAGACTTTCGCTTTCTTCAGAGCAAATGGTAACGTCCAAGTTTAATCAGGAACGGACCTTGGAATACAAAGAATTTATTGAGGAATCAAATAAATTCTTACAAGAAATAGAAGAAAACGAGGCTGAATTAAGAAGGTTGAAAAAATGGTTAGTAAAGATAAAGAAAAGAGATTATTTTTTATGTGAAACAAATAAAGAGGCATCGGATCTCTTTGAAAAGTGCAATAAAGTACTTGAAGAATTTACAGAGAAGTTATATCTATGTGAAGGACTTGTCGAAGAAAAAAATGTGTAATAAGCATTTAATTTATTTAAATAAAACATAAAGAGGAAGAATATCATGATTAAGGGTTCTATAGGAAAGAAAGTAATTGGAAAGTTTTCTATTCTTTTATTATGCACTTTTTTGTTAACTAGTTGTTCAGCTGAAAACTATGTACAAGGAGTCATATTAGACAAAGTAAATGTGGCTGGCATTCAGGATTTTTCTCCAACTCAAGACAAGAAAGTTGCTACTTTAAAGGAATTACCGGATTATCTTAAAATGGCTTTTGTTGTAACTGAAGATAAACGCTTCTATGAACACAAGGGTGTTGACCCGAAAGGCATCCTTCGAGCTTTATATAGAGACGTCTTGGCAGGAAGTAAAAGTGAAGGAGCCAGCACGATTACACAGCAACTTGCCCGAAACGTATTTCTTTCCAGTGAAAAAACTTTTACCAGAAAGTCGAAAGAGATTGTGTATGCCATAGAATTAGAGAGAAAATACTCGAAAGATGAAATTTTAGAGATGTATTTAAACCATATCTATTTCGGCAGTGGTTCTTATGGAATTCAGGCAGCCGCACAAGAATACTTCGGGAAAGATGCAAAAGATTTAACGATTGCGGAGTCTGCTTTATTAGCTGGTTTACCTAAAGCACCTAGTAAATATTCTCCTCGTAACAATATAGAACTGGCAAAAGAACGACGCTCGATCGTTCTTTCATTAATGGAAGAAAATCATATAATTTCTAAAGAAGAAGAAGAAGAAGAAGAAGAAGAAGCAAACAAGCAAGAAATCCTTTTAACCAAGAAAGCACTGGAATAATAAATTGTTATGACTTCTTTTGAGGTGCTGATATTTAGGGCTAAAAATCAAAGAGGACTAATTAATATACCTTCTTTTTATACAGCAGTGCCATTCATCTAAATAATATAATAGATTTAAGAATATATTGAAAAAGCTCAAGTCTGAAAAGATTTGAGCTTTTTTATGTGAGCCTAAGCATGTCCAGGCATAAAGCAGAATAACTTAGAATGAAACTAATTTACAATTGTAGGAGGGATAATAATGACTAACGCATTTGTTGCACAATCTTTAGACGAAATTCGTTTTTGGTCAAGGATTATGAAGGAACACTCATTGTTTCTTCGATTAGGTTTTAGATGTGAGGATACACAATTAATTCAGGAAGCGAATCAATTTTATCAATTATTTGAAGAAATTGAACAACGGTCTCATTCATTTAATAATCAAACAGATCCGGAGCAAATGAAAAGATTCAATTTAGAAGTCCAACAAGCAGCCACAGGTATATTTGCTTTTAAGAGAAAAGTTTTAGGCTTAATCCTGACCTGTAAACTACCGGGTTCAAATAACTTTCCTCTTTTAGTTGATCATACTAGTAGAGAAGCCAACTATTTTAGAAAACGATTAATTGAATTAAACGAAGGGAAATTGAAGCCACTTGCTGATGCTATTATAAAGGAAAATGTCTTTTTTTTAAGAATTATGGCTGATCATGCCCAGTTTATAGGTCATCTTCTTGATCCATCCGAACGAAAACTTGTTGATATGGCCAGAAACTTCAGTCATGATTTTGATCAATTAGTGTTTCAAGCAAGAGATTTAGAGTCTATGAAACCACAATCTCAAACGGTTCCTCTTTTAGATCAATTTCTTGATCAGAATCGTGTTTCTGTAGCTTCCCTTCGGGACTTTAAAAAAACAGCCAGAGATTTAATTGAGGAATGTAGAATTAAAAGTATTATCCATCCTCTTCTGGCTGATCATGTTTTTCGAGAGGCTGAAAGGTTCCTTCATATTATCGATATGTTTGAAAAGAGTCTTCAAGCACATAAATAATACATTGATGTTAAATTTAAACTTTCTTCTTTATGAATCTTAATGATTTAAATTCAAAGGGCTTCGGATTTTAATGAAGCCTTTTGTTGTTATCTTTCGAAGTGTCTTATGACCATAGCATTGCTCTTGAATATACGGGAAATTGGGAGGAGGATTAGCAAGTGACATCTACTTTTATAGGAATAGACCCTAATCAACAAAATGATTATCTTGACGCTATCGATGCTGCTTTAGAAAAAGGAATGGCTGCCAAAGAGGAAGCCTGCTCAATCACAACAGGCTTCCGAAGAGTTCCTTCCATGCGAGTTGCCCCAGGACTAAATACGTATCATGCTTCTGTAGCTGATATCGGCTACGGGTTTGATGCAGTACAAGGTACGATTAGTCGTATCCGTCAAGGAGAATCTGTTGACCTTGCAAAAGAAATGCTTGTGTTTAATCTAGACACACTGCGTATTAGTGAAAAGCAATTAAGGCCCAATTTTGAACTTGCCGTAAAAAGGGCCAACCCCGATGCCTTTTACTTAATTGAACAAAGTCGGTATCTGCATCGTCAATCTTTGAAACAATTAAAGAGGCAATCAGGATCGGTCGAGCTTTGCTAGGCCCTGAGTGGGAGACCATACGAGCAAAGATAGAGGAAATTCAAGCGATACCACGTCTTTAGAGGAGAGGAGGAGGATAGAAAGATGTTTCCTAGCGCAGAGCTTTTAAGTATGAGTGTCGATCAACAGCGATACTTATTGGACTGGTGGAATACAACGGAGTCAGCCAAATCGGTTGTAAAACGTTTGGTTTCATGAGTAAGTGAACTAAGGTTACACCCTGAATCAAGTCACGCAGATGGAATGATCCCTTTTTATCGGGCTGTTTCAGAAGTTTCATATGGATACGCAGGTACAAGAGGATGTATACGCAGGGCGTTTAATGATGAATACAGTGAAGCTCTGAGAAAGAATATGACGATGTGTTACGGGTTTGCCAGCAAGTTTTCCGTAGATACAAAGGTTCTTCTTGAGAGAGTAGCTAAGCAGGTTACTGGCCTTCAAATTTCACAAAAGCCAGCTGACAAGGATCATTCATATGGTCACTGGAAAGCTGAAACTGTTTCTTCATTGGTGGCTTCGTTTATTATGGCCATTGTGGGACTTCAGGTTCTTTATGAGGCTGTTACTTCTATACTTGAGCAAAAAACAGAGGCCCCAGACTTAATTACGGCCTGGACAGGCATTTTTTGTGCAATTGTCATGTATTTTGTTTATCACTATAATCGCAACTTAGCTACAAAGATTAATAGTCAATCTGTTATGGCATCAGCTAAAGATAATTTATCAGATGCGTGGGTAAGTATCGGAACAGCCATTGGAATTATAAGAACACAGTTTCACCTTCCTTGGTTAGACTCTGTTACGGCTCTTATTGTAGGATTCCTTATCTGTAAAACAGCCTGGGATATTTTTAGAGAAGCTTCTCATCATTTAACAGATGGATTCAATGAAAATCAATTGGAAGAGTATAAAGAAACCATTTTGAATACGCCAGGCGTAAAAGGTGTAAAAGACATAAAAGCAAGGAATTATGGAAGTAGTCCCGTAGTAGATGTTTCTATCCTCGTAAATTTTACCTTGGGAGTAGGCGCTGCTCATGACATAACAACTAAAGTGGAGAGTGCATTAGCCCAAGAACATAATGTAGTGGATGCTAATGTACATGTGGAACCAAGCTAAAAAGTAAGCAAGCATGCAAATTAAAACGAACATCTAAGGGAAAGAAATTAATCATATAGAATTGGGATATAAGAAAAATATACAGTTTATAATAAAATCTATATATCTTTTTTTCCATCACTATATAAAATGTAACAAATTGTTATTGACGTTACAGTTAAAAAGGATTTATAATCTTATAGAAATTATAAATGATAATGATTTTCATTTTCGATTCATGCAATTAATAGTTATTTATTTCTTTGAGAGAGAGGGAAAATAATGCAACGTAGGATTAGCCTCTACATAATTATTTTTGCAATTGCAATGATAGCATTCCCATTTCGTAGTTTTGCGGCAAATGCAGAAGATAACTTGCAAGATGCAAACAAAAACATTATTGAAGCGATTCAATCTGTACAAAGTGGAGATATGCAAGGAGCCAAAAAACAATACGAAACATTTTCATCTACATGGACGTCGATTGAAAGTGGTATAAAAAAACAGTCTCAGGATGCTTATCGTGAAATAGAAGACGGGATGGGACAGATACAATTTGCTTTGGCTCAGCAACCTATTAAAAAAGAGAATTTAGAAAATTCTCTCAAAAATTTAAAACAAACCAATGAAAAGTTTATTTCTGGAAAATTCCCTCATACGGTAGCAAAAACTGAAGATGAGGGAACAAAGCAAGGTAACGTAGCCGATTTGATTGTGTTATTAAATCAGTCACTTTCTAAATTAGATCATAACGATGTGAATGGTGCAAAAACGGATATTGAGCAGTTCCGCTCCTCTTGGCTGGATATAGAAAGCGTAGTATTAACACAGTCTTCTAAAATCTATACAAACGCTGAGAGGGACATGGTAACGTCGTATGCAATGCTTTCTTCTAAGAACCCTGACGTAAAGGGAGCTAAAAAAACAATTGAAGGAATGCGTGATTATCTTTCTCCACTTGCATCTAAAACAAGTTATAACATGTTAGATGCTACAACAATCCTTTTACGTGAAGGTTTAGAAGGTTTACTTGTTGTAGTAGCACTTTTAGGTTTTCTAAAAAAATCTGGTCATGCAGATAAGAGTAGATGGATTTGGATCGGTGTTGGATCGGGCCTGGGAGCCAGTATTATCTTAGGTATTATTGTAAACATGTTGTTTTCTGCCGGAGCATTTGGGAATAATAACTTCTTAATCGCTGGGTGGACGGGAGTCTTTGCTGCCATGATGCTTCTGTATATGAGTTATTGGCTTCATAGTAAATCGAGTACGGCAGAATGGCAACGATACATTCAGGCTCAAAGTACAAAGGCTATTGATAAAGGAAGTCTATGGTCATTAGCTATTCTTTCTTTCCTTGCAGTTTTCCGGGAAGGAACAGAAACCGTGTTATTCTTTATCGGGATGGCTTCATCCATTAAGCTACCTACACTTTTAACAGGGATAGCTATTGGATTAGTACTATTGATCGTTCTCTCTTACTTAATTTTAAAAGTTGGATTGAAGATACCAATGCGCCCGTTTTTCCTAGTATCCAGTATTCTAATGTTTTACTTATGCTTCAAATTTGCAGGTATGGGCATTCACGGGCTACAACTTGCTGGATTATTACCAGCTACACAAGCTCCAATCCCTACTATAGATTTCTTTGCGATTTATTCAACATGGGAAAGTGTAATTCCACAGATCATTCTACTTATAGTTGCAGTTGTCGCAATGATATGGAATAGAAAAAAAGATAAAAAAGCAAATTTACAACAGACAAATCAGGGGGAATCAAAACATGCGCTCTAAAAAACTTATTGTACCAATCATCTTAGCAACGTCATTAACATTAGCAGCTTGCGGAGCAAAAGAAGATACAAAGAAAGAAGCTTCAAAAACAACAGAGGAATCCTCAAATTCAAAAACAGTTTCGATTGCTGACGGTGCAAAAGACATGAAACAAGTACTTGCGGATATGAAAACACAACTTACAGCAAAAGACGCTACGAAAGTAAAAGATAGTGGAGAGAAATTAGAGGAGAAATGGGAAGTGTTTGAGGACTCAGTAAAGGATAAAAGTCCCGATCTATATGAAAAGGTAGAAACGCCACTTCATACAATTGAAGCAGGAGCAAAGATTGAACCCCTCGATACAAAAACGTTAGACAAAGCAGCAACAGATTTAGACAGTGTACTAACAGAGGTACAAAATTTAAAATAAAACAATAAAAAAGAGCTCTTTATTTATAGTTAACATAGATAAAGAGCTCTTTTTTATCTTCATAAAATTTAATATATATAGCAAGTCATTGAAGACAGGTACTCTTTTAGCCATCTATATTATATATGACAGCTATTTAGGTTTTTAAAATTTATTATCAGAAAGAGATGGGAAAAGAACACTATCTGTTGTTATGTATAGAAGTGAATGAAGTTCACATCTATACATGATTTATACTTAGGTGCCTTATATAATTTATCTGTATTAACACATAATAAAAATACATTAAAAGCTCAATTGCACTTTTTGATTAAATTACTAGCCTAATTAATAAATTTAGATGATACAAAAGGAGGGCTTTTTATTCCTGATACGAACATACTGAAGGAGAATGAGCAATGAGTTTTATTGAAATTATAGGCAGGGTAATTATTTTTTTAGTGTTTTACTATTGATGACTCCTATTATGGGGAAAAAACAAGTAAGTTAGTTAACTTATTTTAACTACATTACAGGGACACAATTGGTGCTGTCGCTGCTTCCATTACGATTGATAGTAGTATTGATATGAGCGATGGTTTCGTTAATATGGTTTTTTGGTCGCTGCTCACTGTTCTAGTAAGTTATATCAATTTAAAGTCTCCAAAAGCTCGTATATTACTTGATGGCACTTTATATATTGATAAAAGGCAAGATAATTAGCTCATAATACATCAAAAAGATAAAGAAACATATTGGAACTCATCTTCCTTGGTTAGACTCTGTTAAGGCTGTTATTGTAGGATTCCTTATCTGTAAAATAGCCTGGGACATTTTTAAAGAAGCTTCTCATCATTTAATCGATGGTTTCGACGAACACCAGTTAGAAGAGTACAAAGAAACCATTTTGAATACTCCAGGCATAAAGAGTGTAAAAGACATAAAAGTAAGGAATTAATAATGCTCAAGCGTGTGAAAGCTATCCTTTTTGTAAAATGAAATAACCAAAAGGATAGCTTTTTTATAGAATTAGCTATGTTTCTCCATTTAAATAGTTCGCAAATATAGATTTATCTTAGAGTTAATTGCGTAACTCTAGGTTACCTAAAATCGTAAAATGCAAAGGGAAAGTTGACGCCTATTTAAAATGAGATGACATAGGGTCACACGATGGTTTTGCTGTATTCGTTGATTGCGCTAACTTAGTTAAATAGTAGCTGATAAGGTTTCAATCCTTTAATGAAATTTATGTAGAAGAAAAAACTCCCCCAAAAAACTAACTGAACAATTAGATAGGGGAGTTTTTTCTGTTTTTAGGCTGTATATGATATGTACATAGTTAACATAAACACTCTTAAAGGAACCAACCAGAAAAACCTCCTTGTTCAGCAACGGGGGATTTCATAAGAGTCTCTATTATGGATTGTGCAGCTTTTTAGATATTCATTAGATTTTTATGTCTATCTATGGGGGAGATTCAATAGTGTGTGGTCTTTACTATGAATGCAATTTGTTACCACAATGCATAAATGTAAAATACTAGGATAATCTATTTGTAGCATTTATATCCTATAGGAGGTAACAAATTTGGGCAGAAACGATAGTAGATTAACTTCCTCAGAAATTACAAGCCTGTGGGTCCAATATATTCGGGAAACAATGGCAATTTGCATTAGCAAATACGTATTAGCAACCGTTAAAGACTCCGAAATCCGTTCCCTTTTTGAATTTTGTTTAGGATTATCTGAAAAGCATCTTAAAATGTTAACGAAGCTTTTAAATAATGAGAATTTCCCTCTACCAAATGGCTTCACAGATAAAGATGTAAACCTGCAAGCTCCTTCTTTATTTACCGATTCCTTTTGGCTGCAGTACATACATGATATGACAATTCATGGATTATCAGGACATGGTATGTCGTTTAGTGGCTCAGTTCGAAAAGATATACGGGACCATTACTATCAATGTAATATTGATGCGATGGACGTTTATAATAAATCAATTGATATTCTCTTATCTAAAGGAATTTATGAAAGAGACCCTTATTATTCTACGCCACAAAATAGTGAAATCATTACGGACTTAGGATATGCAATGGACATATTAGGGAAGAAGAGGCCTTTAAATACGATGGAGGCTTCAAATATATACTTTAATTTGAGAAAGAGTATTGCAGCAAAGGGGATTATTCTTGGTTTTCAGCAAGTAACTAAGGATAAAAAAGCACATAAATTTATGGGGGATGCTTTAAATTTGTGCAACAAACATATTGGTATCTTTTCTTCGATATTACATGAAGCCAACCTTCATTCCCCAGGGTTATTAGACACCCAAGTTACAAATTCGAAAGTAGCTCCTTTCTCAGATAAATTAATGTTATTTCATGCCGGGTTTATGTTTAATTTAGCAATGGTATATTACTCTAATGCTATGGCTGTAAGTATGAGGGTAGATGTAATAACACATTGTGAAGCATCTATTCTAAGGGATTTAAAACTTACTACAAGTTGGGGAAACATTATGATTGAAAGAGGATGGATAGAGAAACCCCCTCAAGCAAATGATCAAAAGGAATTGCCTCATAATTAAAGTTTAGAAAAAGACATCAGCACGTTAATCCAGCATCTTACTTTACCAATGCACAGGTTGAGATTTATTTAAATAATTTTTTCTAGAAAAACTATAGTTTAGGGAGTAGAAGAATAGATATTCTTTTAATGGTAAATCTAAGAAAAAATCGATTTAGGAGATTTTATATGGAAAAATTAAATTCTGCGGAAATGGGTAAACTTTGGGCTACATATATGGGTAATAGTATGGCTACATGTATTCTAAGTTATTTTCTCCAGCATGTTGAAGATCAAGATGTAAAGAGGTTATTAGAAAATGCATTAAATTTGAGTAAAGAATTCCAGAGTACTATAAAAGATACTTTCGTAAAAGAGAACATTCCTATTCCACAGGGTTTTACAAAAGACGATGTTAATCTTGCTGCTCCAAAATTATTTGAAGACGAGTTCTATGTACATTATTTAAGATATGTAACTAAAGTAGGACTTAGTCTTTATAGTGTAGGAATACCGTTAATGTATAGAGGGGATATAAGGGAATTTTCCCTTTATTGTATGGAGTCAACTATAAAATTGGGGGAAAAGATTAAAGATCTTTCAATAAATAAGGGGTGGGTTATTAAATCACCTATTATTCCGACCCCACAAAAAGTAAATATAGCACACAAAAACTATTTAAAAGGTTTTATTGGAGATGTGCGACCTTTACATGCATTAGAAATTGCCCATTTATACGATAATTTAGAGACGAACGTGGCAAGTAAAGCCTTAGTAATGGCATTTAGTCAAGTTACAAAAACGAAAAAGATTCGAAATTTATTTATAAAAGGAGAAGAACTTACTTATAAAGCGATTGAAGGTTATATAAAAAAACTTCACGATGATAACTTGCCTTCCCCAGGACTAATTGATCATTTAGTGACAACTTCAACATCTTCTCCTTTTTCCGAGAAATTAATGGTTTTTCATAAGATGGATATGTTTTCAATGAGAGTAAGAAATTTTGGAAATTCAGTAGCAGTAAACGGAAGACGCGATTTAGCGCTAATGTATGCAGATTTTTTAAAGGATATATCAGGATTTGTTCATGATGCAGCGGATATCATGATAGAAAATGAATGGATGGAAACACCACCCGAAGCTGCGGATAGAGAAGATTTATCTTCAAAGTAGGGAGTACACAATTGTCAACGGTAGTCGGTCCAGGAAGCATCATCATGGTAATTCTCCAGTCTCCTTACAAGAACAGAAAAAGCTACTGTTGGGGACAGTAGCTTTTTTCTGTTTTTAACCTGTATATTATAGGCACCAATTATTATCAAACTAAACAGGTTATCATTATTTTAAAATGAATACATAAGGTAGCTATAAGAAATAATAGGTGAGGTGAATATATGGGTACTTTCGTCCTTTGTGATGGAGCTTTTGGTGGAGCCTGAGCATGGAGAGAAGTTGAAAAAGAACTGATAAAACAAGGACATTTAGTTTTTTCATTAACTTTAACTGGATTAGGCGATCGAAATCATCTTTTAACACCTGATATTAACTTAGAAACCCATATTACTGACGTAGTAAACACCATACTCTTTGAGGATTTAAACAACATTTACTTAGCAGGGCACAGCTACGGTGGTGGGGTTATTATTGGTGCTGCAGATCAACTACCGAATAGGATTTCCAAACTCATCTTTTTTGACGCTCTAATACTTGAAGATAATCGATCAATTAATGATCTATATTCAAAATCATTCGTAAAATAAAAGAAGGAGATTGTTCAATCAAAAGGAGATGGATTCAGACTTTCAAAACCTGATAGTGGACCTATCTATAACACAGATCATCCTTTTAAAGCATTTGAACAAAAGATTAAATTAATGAATAAAGCAGAACTGAGACAAATACCGCGTGTATTTATTAATTGCACCCAAAAGAGTAGTCATCCTATTCTGGAGCCCATCAATAAATTTGCGAATAGAGCTAAACAAGAAAAATGGGAATACATTGAAATTTCCGCCGGACATAACTCGCATTGGGAAAAACTGGTTGAATTAGCTAAAATATTTATAAATTTGGCTGGTAAGAATGCTGCATATGATTTACAACCTTAGTTACCATAATAGAACTTTCCGGCACACATGAAAAAGGAAAATCTTTGGCGTAGAAGGATTTTACCTTTTTGAGTCCAAGTAAGATAATAATCGTGACTTATAAAGCAATTGAAGGATCCAGAAATGGAGGGAGGTAAATTGCCTAACAGAGAGTATCCATACTATTTTATAAAGTTAGGTACATTATATTACGTATATCATTCGTATAAGAACGTAAAAAAGAAGGAGGTATGCAGTTACGAATTTACTAATGATGAATCGTTAGCATTTCCCGTAGATGAAGTGTCTGCTAAACAATTGGCAGATGAATGTGGAGGTCATATTGTAATGAAGAATGCTACATTTAATGATTATATTAGCCAAGGAGAAAGATGGAGTCATTTTATAGATAGCAAAAAGAAGAATATATGGAGAATCTATATCATTAATTAATATAGACGAATGGCTGGGCTAGCTGGATTGGAACCAACGTATGACGGAATCAAAATCCGTTGCCTTACCGCTTGGCGATAGCCCAATAAAAATGGTTGTGGAACAGGATTTGAACCTGTAGCCTTTGGGTCTTGAGCCTGATGAACTACCTGACTACTCCCTCACTATAATGAACTAAAAGATTCAAAGCATTAAATCACAATAAATATTATCTACTCTATGAGCTATTTTCATTCAAAATAAAAAAATTATACTGAACTTCACAAGATACAATCTTGAACTATTTAGCATTAACTTTATATTTCCCACTCATTTTTAAATAAGCAATAGACAAAATATAGCTATCTTTTCTTCATTTCTTGACATGATTGGAGACTTTTTAGGACTATGGGATTACCGATATGAAGTATTTCCGTTAACTTCTAACTACTTACCTTGGGACTTATTTCTATTACCTATCCCCGTGATGTTTTTTATACAAGTGAAGCCTAAAATTAAACCTGTAATCAAAGCACTAATTTATTCAGCATTAGCTTCTTTTATTGGTCTTCCACTGCTTAATTGGATTGGCGTCTATAAACCACTACACTGGAGGTACATTTATTCGTTTCCTATTTTAGTTGTCATTTACATAGCTGCATCTTACATAGCTTCTAAAAGAAAATTTGAAAAATTATAGAGGGAAATCTTAGTGTTTAAATATCACTATTGTTTAACTCAATTTTTTATAAAAAATAATGTTCCATAATTAGAGCAAACTGCACAAGATGTATAAAATCATCACGATTAATTTCTAATTACGTCACGAAAAAACCTATCTCTTTTAACTGGAAAATGGTGGGTTTTTTGTATGTTTGAAGCGTATAAGATATAAAACCTGAGTTAACATAATGTTCCTTTCCTAAACCAAGTATTGTTAGATTGACGAGCATTATCATTATAGATTTAATTGTTCTGTCTTAAACGAACGATACAATTACTTCATAAAATAGAAAAACTTAAAATGAAATCTTTATTTTAAGTTGAATATGATATACAAAGCTAGTTTACATACTCTTTTCGCAACAAACCACAAAAAAGAACCCTTGATAGAAAAGAGTTCGCAGGAAGAAGAATTTTTTACTTTATGCATCTTTTTATACATCGTTGATTTAACAAGATTTCTCTTTGAGACAGAGCTTAGGGAAGTGTATAAAAAGCGCACCTTCTGTATGTGGTTTTGTCTATTTTTTGAAAATTCAATAAATTACCACTGTATTTTGTTTACATAATTCAAGTATAATGAGAGAGCGAGAAGAAAGAAGGGATTATGTGTTGAAAAGTAAAATGAATCAGTTGTTTGCAGAACAAAAGAGTATTCATATACTGTATTCCTACGACCAGCAAGAAAATTATATACGACAAGTTGTAAGTTATATCCAAGAGGGGATTTTTGCTGGAGATTGCATTCTTCTTATTGAAAATGACCGTTTTTATCCTTTTATTCATGACCACTTGAACATACTATTGACCACAGATCAAATGAAAATGATACATCGTATAAACAACTTTGATTTCTATTATTCAAGTGGTAGTTATCATCCTCCTGCTATTCTTAATTATTTTAATAAGAGCGTTCAGCCCTACTTAGAAAATAGAATTTCTTTCAGATCATGGGCACATGTAGAATGGAGCACAATGGAAGATCCTTTACATCTAATCGAAGATTTTGAAAAAATAGTGGATAGTGCGGTGAATAAACTCTCATTCCCATTAATTTGTGCATACAAAGGAGAGAGGATGCCAGAGTATCTCAAAACTATTCTGATGGAAACACATCCTTATGTTCTCATTGAAGGTGATTTAATTACTTCTAAACAATACCGGCCATTAACTGATTTGGAATAAAGATAAAAAACGCTTAAGCAATCATACTAAGCGTTTTTTATTTTTAAAGAAATCAATGGTTCCTTTTCATCCATTCAGTTTATTTACCACCATAAGCTCTTTCCTCGTTTTCTTATGTCTCTTCTGGTTAGTTTTTCTATTTCGAGGTAGCTCTTTTTATTGTAAAGAAAGTCCGGTTTAATTATTTAGTTAACCTAATGGAAATCATAAACACAAAGCATAGAAAAGCATCATTCTCTTATACGGACCTCATAAAATTACTGGTTTTGATAGACGAAAATGTGGAATATCAAATGTAAGATTATTTTAGAATGAAGGGGAGACAGGTATGTTTGGATGGAGTGATATGCCGAAATTATTATTTTCTTTTTTAATTGTCATTCCACTTGTGTCTGTTATTCATCAACTGGGGCACTCACTTATGGCTATTATTTTAGGAGGAAGGGTCGATTTTACCATTGGACAAGGAAGAACGATTTTTAGGTGGAAGAAAATTAAAATAAAATCTATTTATTTTTTGCACTCCTTTTGTATTTACGAAAAATTAAAGTATGATAACCGGTTTACTCATGCTTGTGTTTATGCTGGAGGTACCATAGCTAATGTAGCGTCTATCCTTCTTGTGTATGGTTTAATTATGTTAGGTGTTCTCTCAAAAAATCTCTTTTCTTACCAATTTGTTTATTTCTCTCTTTATTATATTGTTTTCTCGCTCTTACCCTTTGAATATTCAGAAACGAGTTTAAGTGATGGGCGAGCTATCTATGATGCATTGAGATATGGAAAGATAACGTGTAATCCGGATTAACAAAGGAAAGAAAAATGGCTAATTAAAACTGTACATCCACAATGTGTATTAACGCGGCAACGGTACTGAAATAGATACTGATTAGTAATCAAGTCGTAATTCTTTAGATGCTATGATGTAGCTACTGCAGTAAACTTACCTGTCTACTCAAAAAATAACAAGGAGCTCATACTGCAGTAGGTAAGGCGTAGATGTTTATATAGGAAGTGCTGTTTTTTTGTATGCTGAGGGCTGTCCTAATCGTTTATCTTTTTCCTGAAACAGTCGAGAAATGAGAAGAAATCCTTTTATATACGAGAAAAGCTCTGATCAGGAAAAAAATAACAAGATTAATGAGTTTTAGTGTGGGGTAAAGTTAACTAAATAATTTAAAAGGAGGGAAGTAGTAATGGAGATTCTATGGATGCTAATTGTAGGTGGAATTATTGGGTGGCTCGCCGGTTTAATTACAGGACGCGACGTTCCTGGAGGTATTATTGGTAATATTATCGCCGGCTTTATTGGTTCTTGGTTAGGCGGCCTTATATTGGGAAGTTGGGGGCCAGTCATTGGCGGTTTTGCAATCATCCCAGCAATTATTGGATCAATCATTTTAGTATTAATTGTAAGCTTTCTTTTAAGAAAAATGGGTCAAAAAAAGAATCATGGTCATCATGTATAAAATTGAAAAAACTTAAATTGGAGTGACTAAAAATGAGAGAAGAAAATAATTCTATGCTATATGATTTTGTTGAAGGTAATCAATTTGAACTAGATTCTTATCTTACTTATTTGTTCGATCAAATTAATAATGATAGCGAAATTCTGTCAGAAGATTAATGAGATTACAGATATTTTATTATAAAGAAACAGACAAAAAAATAATAAATCAAAATATAGTATAAGCGACCTTGGTAACTTTGGTTACGGTATATAGGGTCGCTTATTGTTATGGAAAATATTTAAGAATAAAGTGCAGATATCCTTCTTTACTTCAGTAGGTCAGGAGTAAACGGCCCTAGAATCTGCGCCTTTTTTATAGGGCGGGAATTAGCTTCCTCACTTAAACTGAAGTATCTATTACTCAACCTTATTGAACATAAACAAAAGGTCCCTTTAAATTCTGACGGGCTTGGTTGTTATATATTTACATTTTATATACTCTTCTTCATACCACATTCTCTACATTCACGTAAGAAAACGCCACCTTTTACGGAGCTTTTGAAGTAAGCTGAGTTACAGTTATCGCAACGGCCATTAACCTTATCTGGAAATTCCACATAGCCATACACTTTTTCAAGATCGATTTCTTGCTCTTTTATTTCTTCCAAGTTGATCACTCTTTTCTATTTGACTTTTATTAGACTAACACAATTAGGTCTAGATAAAGGGTGTATGTTAAAATTACTTTGATTTTTCCACTAGTTGTACCTGAAAAATTTGCGTTTCTTGAAGACCTGCTCTTTGGAGTTCCTCTTTAAATGATTCTCTTTGAACCGTCACGTAACGTGTAGACTCTAAAATTGTACGTGAATGTACCTCTACCCAAATAAGTGATTCCTGCATACAATTTCTTTAGGAACTAAGCCAAGCAAACATCGGTTAGCTCGCTTAATCTTATTTTATTCTTTAGCTCAAATACCTCATCAATAAAAATAAATAAACCCCTAAGAAAATCAACAAACTGAATGAATCCTGTCTCTGTTATACAATGACCTTGCTTATAATATTTCTTAAAGGCATAGGCTCTTTCACGCTATGAAAGGTTAATATTTCAATAACAGTTCTTCGTTATTAAATATCATTCACTTCTATGAGACCTGTCTAAATAAAATGTACGCGAAATGAATAATAATTTTCTTGATTTATCCGTCGTATATAAATATAATGTAACTGAAGTACGCAAAAAGAGAACATGAAATTAAAAATATACTTTTCTTTATTATCATTTTTTTGATTCCAGTCATTACCTATATACAAGAAACGCATGTTTATTATAATAAGATTACAGTATGAAGAGATTAAACGAGATACCCCAACTTAATGCTGTAGTTTCGTTAATTCAGTTACACATGGAATAAATCCTAAATTTCTTTAGCTTTCAGAGAAGATATATGAAGTCACTACGATTGAGATTTTTTGAAAGCGATATCATTTCATTCGAAGAAAAACACTTTAAGAGATTTAATTATTTTAACAAGGTCTAGAGATATCTAGTGTTATTGCTATCTTATCTCTAGACACTAGATAAAGAAGAGGATATTTCTTTATCTGAAATGAGGGAATAATAGATTAGAATATTATTGTCTAACATTCATATAAACCTAGAAGTGACTGTTACTAAATTTATATGGATGTTAGACAACAAACAGGATTTCAAAAAGGTTAAAAGGATAATAGAAAATCTCTTTATAAACGATACTGTATGCTCAGGTATATAAGGTGAGCCGAAAAAGTGTATTTTACAATGAAGATTTCGAAAACGCTTTACTGAAGGGGGGAGTTAATTTCAAATCATATGATTACCATTTATTTTAAAGATTATTCACACATCGGACTTATTTTTGATTATTGTCTTTTTTATAAACGCTAGCCTAAGCATAGGCTCTCTTTAAGTGTTTTAATGAACCGCAAATTGAAAGGGGTTACAACTATGAAGAAATTGGGATTAGCTACACAAATATTTATTGGACTTGCGTTCGGGATTGCTATAGGCGCTATTTTTTATGGAAATAATACAGTGATGGCCATTCTTCAACCTTTAGGGGATATTTTTCTTCACCTAATTAAAATGATTGTTATTCCTATCGTTGTATCCGCACTCATCGTATCTATAGCTGGTGTAGGTGACATTAAAAAGTTAGGAAGACTAGGTGGAAAAACCATTCTTTATTTTGAAATTGTTACTACAATTGCATTAGCAGTGGGCTTATTAGCCGCAAATTTATTCCATCCAGGTAGTGGTATAGATATGGGGAACCTTGAGAAAGGTGATATATCTAAATATGAAGAAACATCTAAAACAACTGAGAGTACAGGTGTAGCAGCTCAAATCGTTCATATTATCCCAACTAATATATTCCAATCGTTGACTGAAGGGAATTTATTAGCGATTATCTTTTTCTCAGTCTTATTTGGTCTAGGAGTTGCAGCAATTGGAGAAAAAGGCAAACCAGTTTTAAACTTTTTTGAAGGCGTACTAGAATCTATGTTTTGGATGACAAACTTAGTTATGAAATTCGCTCCATTTGGCGTATTTGCTTTAATTGGTTTGAATGTCGCGAAGTTTGGAATTGGTTCATTAATTCCTTTAGGAAAGTTAGTACTCGTTATATATCTGACCATGATTTTCTTTGTTTTTGTAGTATTGGGTATTATTGCAAAAATGGCTGGAACCAATGTTTTAGTCCTTATAAAAATCTTAAAAGATGAGTTGATTTTAGCGTTTACAACCGCAAGCTCTGAAGCAGTATTGCCAAGGTTAATGACTAAAATGGAGAACTTTGGTTGTCCGAAAGCTGTCACATCATTTGTTATTCCGACAGGATATACCTTTAACCTTGATGGGTCATCCATTTATCAAGCCATTGCTGCCCTTTTCATTGCACAAATGTATGGCATTCATTTATCTTTCATAGAACAAATTACACTCTTACTTGTGTTGATGTTGACTTCCAAGGGAATGGCAGGAGTTGCAGGAGCATCATTTGTTGTTGTATTAACAACACTGGGCTCAATGGGATTACCTCTAGAAGGTATGGCATTTATCGCTGGTATTGATCGCATTTTAGATATGCTTCGTACATCTGTCAACGTAGTAGGTAACGCATTAGCTGCTATTGTGATGTCTAAGTGGGAAGGCGGATTCGACAAAGAAAAAGCAAAGCATTATACAGATTCTATTAGAAAATCGGACGTAGCATAAAAAAATTTCTTTTTATGTAAAGAAGGAGATCAATGTTATGACAAATATAGAAATACCAGAAAAACAAAATGTAAGAATCGAAAAAGATTTCCTAGGAACAAAAGAAGTTCCTACTTATGCTTATTATGGGATTCAAACTTTACGTGCAGTTGAAAACTTCCCAATAACAGAATATCAAATTCACCCCGAGCTTATTAAAGCATTAGGAATCGTTAAAAAGGCTGCTGCTCTTGCTAATATGGATGTTAAACGCTTATATGAAGGGTTAGGAAGTGTAATTGTTAAAGCAGCAGATGAAGTTATTGAAGGGAAAAAAGATGATTATTTCATTGTTGATCCAATACAGGGTGGTGCCGGTACTTCAATAAATATGAATACAAATGAGGTTATTGCAAATCGCGCTTTAGAATTGCTTGGCCATCCAAAAGGATCCTATTCGGAATTAAGTCCAAATAGTCATGTGAATATGTCGCAATCTACAAATGATGTATTCCCAACAGCGATTCATATAGCAACGCTCAACTTATTAGAAAAGCTCTTAAAAACGATGAGTGAGATGCAATCCGTATTTCAAGAAAAAGCCCAACAATTTGACCACATCATAAAAATGGGACGTACTCACTTACAAGATGCTGTTCCAATCAGACTTGGTCAAGAGTTTGAAGCTTATAGTCGTGTTTTAGAGCGTGATATGAAACGTATTAAACAATCATGTGAACACTTATATGAAGTCAACATGGGAGCCACAGCCGTAGGAACAGGTTTAAATGCAGACCCTCGTTATATTGAATGTGTTGTGAGACATCTAGCTCATATTAGTGAGTTACCATTACGAGGTGCCGACCATCTTGTAGACGCTACTCAAAATACAGATGCTTATACAGAAGTCTCTGCTAGCTTAAAAGTTTGCATGATTAATATGTCTAAAATTGCGAATGATATCCGATTAATGGCATCTGGTCCTCGTGCAGGATTAGCTGAACTTATATTACCAGCTCGTCAACCTGGTTCATCTATTATGCCTGGAAAGGTCAATCCTGTCATGCCTGAAATGATTAATCAAGTAGCTTTTCAAGTTATAGGTAATGATCATACAATTTGCCTGGCATCGGAAGCAGGTCAACTTGAACTAAATGTGATGGAGCCTGTTCTTGTGTTTAACTTGCTTCAGTCAATCAGTATTATGAATAACGCATTCCACGTCTTCACAGACCATTGTCTAAGAGGCATTGAAGCAAATGAGGGACGTTTAAAAGAGTATGTAGAAAAAAGTGTAGGGATTATTACAGCCGTAAATCCACATATCGGATATGAAGTAGCAGCGCGAATTGCTAGGGAGGCTATTTTAAACGGAAAGTCGGTACGAGAACTATGTTTGCAATATGACGTATTGACTGAGGAGGAGCTTGAATTAATTTTAAATCCCTATGAAATGACGAACCCAGGTATATCTGGCAGCTCTCTTTTTGACAGAAATTAATTTTTAAAAGCGTGCTCCATATTAAGTTTATCGTATAAGCCACCTACTTTGGATATCCCTAGGTGGCTTATTTTCTGTATACACGTCAAAAAATACCAACTACCATTCAAACCATGCTGTTTTTTATAGTCCAAATACCACCTAAATGCTTTTCTTCATGCCACACTCTCGACATTCACGTAGAAAAATGCCACCTTTTATAGAACTTTTGAAGTAAGATGAAATGCAGTTATCGTATCGGACACTAACTTTATTCGAAAATTCAGCATAGTCGCAAACTTTATCAAGGATGATTTTTTACTTTATTCTATAACGAAGCTAACTCTTTCTTCTTCTTTCTCATGTGAAAAATAATTTCAAATCTGTATAGCAGAAAGGAATTTATAGAAAAGCTGTTAGGATTTATTTCCTTTAAATATGATTTTTCTTTTCTCTTGTTTAATCCGTTTTAACCGTAGTTCCATCTTTTTATCTAACGCTCTATACAGTATTTCACTAGTTGCACATATCGAAAATAAGATTAGAGTAATAATTGCAGCCTGTGGTACATGAAAATAGAAACAAAGTACTAGTACAAGTAAGGATATAGCATAAATAGAGTTGGTTACCCATCTTCTACTTCTATGAGCTTCTAGGTTTCGCTCAAGTAATTCTTTTTGCCCTTCTTCTTTTTTTGTATCTTTTAAATGATGGTATGTAGAATTCATCGCTTTTCTCCCCCATGAAAACTAATTGTAAATTATCTCTGTATTAAATACCCTATATGTTTCAATTAAGGAAAAATATGAGGTTTTTCCTTTTCCATATTATATACGAACGAATGTTCCTTTTCAATAAAAATTCTAAAGTTTTCCCGAATATGGCTATTGTCTCTACTTCACCTTTCTACATTTTATAATTTAGGGGTCATTTACATAGTCATCCGTAACAAGTTTTAAATAGAAACCCACTGGGTACATGATATACACAATAAGGATGGAATTAAATGTGAAAAAAAGTTTTCGTTTAATTAAAATTTAAGGAGATGGGAAAATGGGAACGAGAAAACGAGT
>Ga0102589_1000408_pt1 | contig 92017 bp, 95 predicted proteins | sample AraplaMF_Col_mLB_FD_76858 | JGI IMG/M metagenome (GOLD analysis project Ga0102589, IMG submission 76858) | Arabidopsis root microbial communities from the University of North Carolina, USA - plate scrape MF_Col_mLB | ecosystem: Host-associated > Plants > Roots > Endosphere | place: USA...
CTCCGGTTGCCGGGAAATGTGTACATCTTCCCACTTGGGCACTTCGATGTGGTTGGCCCGTGAGGATCGACCTCAAGATCGCTTGAGCCCACCCGCCCACGGGTGGGACGCGTTCATTTCAATTCGTACTTTTCGTGCATGTATGGACCCGACGCCTTTTGCAAGGTGCGGAGGGACGGCAATGTCGGTGTCGGTGACCGCGGTGAGTTGCTAGCAGCCATGGGAGCGCTGAGTGCGCGCCAGAAGGACAAGCGAGATAAAATAGACGCACCTAAAGGAGCCACGCAGCATGAAACCGTCTCTTGCGCTCTCATCGCATCGGGAGGCCATTCGGCGCGTCGTGTCGGCGCACCGGGCCAGCAATCCGCGCGTCTTTGGTTCGGTCGTTCATGGCGATGACACTGAGGGCAGCGATTTGGACCTCCTCATTGATCCGACGCCAGACACGACGTTGTTCGACATCGGCGCGATCCGCCACGAACTGCTTCAGTTGCTGGGGGTGCCTGTCGATGTGCTGACGCCAAAGGCCTTGCCAGAAAAATTTCGCGCCACCGTGCTGGCCGAAGCGGTGCCGGTATGAGTCGAGATCAGCAGCGGCTGACCGATTATCTGGCGCACATTCTTGAAGCGATCGAACGCATTGGGCGGTACACGGAAGACTTGGACGCGGTAGCGTTCCTGGGCAACGAGATGGCGCAAGACGCGGTGATTCGCAACCTCGAGATCAAGACGTGAGGGCTGGCCCGAGCGGTGGAGGCGGCTGAGGTGCGGGGTTCAGCGCATGCCGCCTTCCGCCAAAAGCGCCTCATACATCGCTTTTTCGCATAAGATTTATTATGTTAAATAATGACTATCGAATTGTATGATGCGATAGTCTTGGTCTTCATAGGCCGCGAGCGCTGCGGCGATGCGGTCAGCCGCGTGGCGGCAGACCTTTCCAGCTCTTTACGCGCGTGCTCCCTGGCCAGCAACGCAGGAGGCTGATGGCGACGGTCCTTGGCTTCGCAAGCCGCAGCGTGCCGGGCAACGAGTTAAGGCAACTTTGTTCCGTCATCGCGATCCTTCAATCTGCCTGGCTTGACGGCCCACGACTAGCGGAAACAAGCTCTGCAAACCGACAGTGCCTCCGAACGAGTCACGTTCAAATGGGAAACAAGCGAAAGATCTCGAACACCTGAGGCGCTTGCGGGTGGCAATCAAATGGAATCGCGTTGCTGACTGCCAGCTTGTCTTTGGCGCGTTCAAAGATTACCAGGGCCTTCTGGTCGTTCAGGTGGTTGGACATATACAAGAAGCCGTCTACCTGCGCCGGATGGTCATGCAGTGCCCGCGACCATTGTTGCGGGATGTCGTAAGGCGTCATGCTGGAGACTGCAGCGTTACCCCCAAGGTTTTTCAAATGTGGCCCATACAACGCAGCCAGATTCAATAACTTACCTTGGAAGCTCAGCACGTACCGATCGAGTTGGGCTGCGGTCAGCTGAAAACCGGTTGGGCCGGCCACTTCATCGTGAAGCACCGTCTCGGCAAAAGCGCAGGGTAACGTGAAGCCGAAATAGCTGGTGCCATAGCGCATTTGCGGATCGTCAAAGCGGTTGCCGGCTGACTTGCCGAAGTACGGCTCATTGGAATTGTGGCGTGAGATACGAATGAGCTCTGTCGGTGAGATTTCTTCGATGTGGAGTTCAAACAACTCAAAATTTCTGCCTGGGGCACTGATCGTCAACATGGCTCCTCAGCGCTCGGCAAAAGCCGCGGCGGCTTTCTTGACCGCTTCGAACTTGCCTTGTTCGAGTGCCTCCAGGGGCGTGACTTTGTCGAGCGAGCCCTTTGCTGTCGTGAAAAATTGCCACTTTGTCCAACCCGGCAAATCTCCCAACAGTTTGGTGATTTCTTCTACCTTCTTGCGGTCGATATCTGGCCTGGCATAGAACGCCGGATAAAAAATCTTCGTGCCCACATTAACCGCGAACATACGCTTGGCATGGACGGCCTTGCTGAGAGCTTGTCGCGTCAACCCCAAGGCGTTAATCAATTGGTCGGACGAGACGATCTCTCCCGACTCGATCAACGCTTCGCGGGAAGGCACCGCACTCGCCTCGAAAGCCTTGATGTCCACCGTAGGACGGCTACGTCCAATATGGACTTGAACCACGAGGTCAGACACCTGCGCAAGTCCATTTTTCAATAGCCGGCCGAGCGCGGCGTCGGGCAGATTCAATAGCTGCCGAGTTGCCTTCTGACTGAACATCGAGGCCGCGCCCACGGCGCTTCGGAGTGCGATTTCGCTCTCGGGATCCAGGAAGACCACGTCCGACTCTTTGGAATGGGTATGTGTTGCTTTCGCCATGGGAAGCCCCTCATTGGCTAACTATGGATTGAATGTAGGCTGATTTTGCAACCATGTCAACCAAATCAACCTACCCACGTGGCAAGCCAAGTTTGACACTGCTCACGCCCGGCGAATGCCGCAAAGGGGGACGCGATTGCCTCTGGCACTGTGGTCAGCAATTTCGCTATACTGTATATCCATACAGTGCACGCCCACCATGGACTCAATCCAAGCCGCAGAAGCTGCCATCATCCAGGCCACGCCAGCCATTGTTGCGAAGCACCGTGATGCTGGCATCCTGACCTGGAAGCTCATTCATCAAATCGAGAATGAGGTCATGCACCAAGTGGGTCAATCGGGAAAGCATGCGCCGAACCTGCTCCGCATGTTGAAGGCCTCGCCGTTCCTGGGCTACCCGAAAGCCGACACACCGGCCGACTTCTCCGGCAGCGAAGCGGTGCCGATCACCTTCAGCGCGATCCATGACGCGTGGAACCGCGTCAACTGAACTTTCCACATGATCGCGAGCACGACCATTTTTCTCGAAGCCCACTATTTCGGCGAAGACAGCGAGGCGTTGCGGCTGCCCTGCGAGGCGATCGCGGCCACGGCCGGCGGCCTCGTCGTGACCGGGTTGGAAGCAAGACAGCTGCGCGCATTGAAGTGGCGGCCCGACTTCCTGTCCTACTGGGAGGACGGGCAGTTAATTCGCCTGGCCGTAGGCCCATGGGCTGCCGTGGATGCCACCACGGTCCGCTTCACCTTGCGCTGAACCGCACGGACATCTGAACCATGGGCAACAGCAAACTGGCGGCCCGATGCCACCTTCCGGCAAAAACCCATGGGGAGGATCTGGCGCACTCGGGGAACAGCATCCTCGGCAGCATCCCCGGGCAGTACATCGCCGCCGGGCTGGGCACGCTGGGCCGCGCCACGCGCGAGTCGGCAGACCATTACGAGGTGATAGTCGAGGCCGGACACGCCGGTACCGTCCGGCTGTTTATCGAAAAGAAGCGCGCGCAGCATGGTCGGTACACGCACTACTTCTGGTCGGCATACCGGGCAGAACCTGTAGACCCTCCCCCACATTGAGGGATATGAATGTCTATACATTTCAGCAAGAATCGCCGGCATCGTGAGTTGACCTCTTGCGATGTCTAACCCGTAGCCCGCCGATGTGCGGGCTTTTTTTTGTGCCCGCCACCACCCATATTGCCGGCGACTTCGAAATGCCATGCCCTCGAGGCCCGCGCTGCCAATGACCCTCCTCGTCGCCAAAAGCCGCCTCGATCACAGCCTTCTGTTGACGTCCGACCGAGACCGCATCCCGCAAAGCGTGCGCGGCCAGAGTCAAGGTTCCCGGCGAGGCCAACGGCAGTAGGTCGCCTCGTCGCGCAGAGCGATCTCGAGCAAGGCCTTCTACTGACGCCCGGCCGCGGCCGCCTGCCGTAGCGCTATCAGCAACTGAAATGCCTCAGAGGTGTCCCGGCCATCGGTGCGAAAGCCGCGGATCATTCCAATTTGTTGTCGCACTCGTTCCCTGCCTTCTTGCACGTGCGTATGGGCTTCGTCAAAGTGCTGGCGCTGCATCTTGAAGTCATCCATGTCCGTTCCCCACGCGATTCGGTCAGCGAACCGCTTTCATCCCGCCCCTGACCCTTATCGCCGCGGCAATCGTTGGCGTCGTGATTGCGCTCTTTGCGTCATTACCTTCTTAGAGGCCGTTCGCACGCTAGCCGGTTAATGCGCTTTCCGGTCACCCCCGAATGAGGGGATGCAATTGCGCGGCGTGCATGTGACGATTTCCGGCGACAGGTCTGCGAACCCTGTCGAACTTTGTAGCCCTTGGCAGGCCAAGGGCTTTTCTTTTGTCGGACAGCGGCTGATACCGACGCCAGATCGGCAGGCACAGACTGGCTCCATCACTTCAGGAGACAGCCATGCCCGGACAGGATATTCACGTGGTTCCAGCCGATGACCGCTGGGCCGTTGAGACCGAAGGCGGCCACGCCCGCGAGACATTCGACAGCCAGGACGAAGCGATCGCGGCAGGCAGGGAGCGTGCCCAGCAGAAGCAGGTCGAGTTGTTTATCCACGGCCGCGACGGCCAGATTCGGGAGCGCAATTCGTTCGGCAACGATCCGCGCGACATCCCGGGCTGATGTCATGGGCAGCCGGCCCTCCTGGGGCCGAGCTGTCCGAGCCGCGGAGCTTCTGATCATAACGGGCACATTCCGAGCTGCACTGCTCGTCATCGAAGCTGTCGGACAGCGCCTGATACCGGCGTCCTGGCGCCGGGCAGAGACTGACTTCATCACTTCAGGAGACAGCCATGCCAGGCGATGACATTCATGTCGTACCAGTCGGCGATCGCTGGGCAGTCGAAACGCAGGGCGTCGGGCGAGAAACGTTTGAGACGCAAGACGAGGCGATCGCCTCCGGCACAGAACAAGCCCGGGATCAACAGGTGGAGTTGCTGATCCATGGCGACGACGGCCAGATTTGGGAGCGCAATTCGTTCGGTAACGACCCGCGCGACATCAAGGGATAGCCGAGCAGCCGACAAGAACCCGCAACCGGTGCCTGCAATGGGCTGTGCGCCGGTCCAGCGATTTCCAACAGTACGGTAACCGTGTTGCGCCAGTGTGGAGTGGTAAAGTCGGGACGAGTCATTCGTATGGCAACGACTTCCGCGAGGCTAAGGACCAAGCGCCGCGAGACCGCGCCATCGCCAGCGCTGGATCGCTATGAACAAAAGCGCGACTTCAGCATCACGCCTGAATCGGCTCCAGGGCGACAGCGTCGCAAGAAGCCAGCACGCCTGAGCTTCGTCATTCAGAAGCATTGGGCCCGACGCCTGCACTACGATTTCCGGCTGGAGCTCGATGGGGTGCTGCTCAGCTGGGCGGTGCCGAAAGGGCCCAGCTACGATCCCGCCGAGAAGCGCATAGCCGTCCATGTTGAGGACCATCCGCTCGACTATGCCAGCTTCGAAGGCGATATTCCGCCCAAGCAATACGGTGCCGGATCGGTGATCGTGTGGGATCGCGGCACCTGGGTGCCCGTCGGCGACCCCCGCGAGGGCATGGCCGCTGGCAAGCTTCTCTTCGATCTCCACGGCGAAAAGCTCGCCGGCCGCTGGGAACTGGTGCGCATCGCCAAGCCCGGCGACAAGTCCGAGCAGTGGATCCTGTTCAAGAAGCGCGACGCGTGGGCGCGCCCGCTGTCGGAATTCGACGTGCTGACGGCGCTGCCGGACAGTGTCATCGCCAAGCCGCTGGGCGCGATCAATGCGGCGGATGGCGCCAAGGAATCGATCGCGGTCCTCGACGACGACCCCGCCACCGCCGTCAAGCGCGCGCCCCGTGCCCGCCTGCCGGCAAAGCTCGCACCGCAACTGGCCACGCTGTCGCCAACGCTTCCCCCCGGCACCGGCTGGATCATAGAAACCAAGTTCGACGGCTACCGCATCCTGGCCAGGATTTCCGACGCACGGGTCACGCTCTTTACCCGCAATGGGCATGACTGGAGCCGCAAGCTGCGGTCACTGGCGGCGGAAATCGAGAAGCTCGACATCTCGGAAGGCTGGCTGGACGGCGAGATCGTCGTGCTGCGCGACGGCATGCCGGATTTCAATGCTTTGCAGAACGCCATCGACGGTCATCGCAATGATGCGATCGTCTACTTCGCCTTCGACCTGCCCTATTGGGAAGGGCGCGACCTGCGCAACCTGCCGCTAGTGCAGCGGCGGGCGAAGCTGGCCACGCTGATCGGGAATCGCACCGAGCGCGTGCGCTTTAGCGAAGCCTTCGACGCACCGCCCGGGCAGATGTTCCAGGCAGCATGCCAGCTCGGCCTGGAAGGCTTGATGTTCAAGCGGGGGGATTCTCCCTATGTGTCGGCACGCACTCAGAGCTGGCTGAAGGCCAAGTGCAAACTGCGCCAGGAGTTCGTCATTGGCGGCTACTCCGACCGCGAAGGCTCCCGCACCGAGATCGGCCGGCTCTATCTGGGCGTCTACGCCGACGGCGAGCTGCGTTACACCGGCGGCGTGGGCACCGGCTGGGACAGCGCGGTGGCGACGGATCTGCGCAATCGGCTCGCGAAACTGCAGGTGGAAAAAAGCCCGTTTTCAACCGAAGCCCGAGCCAGCCGTCGCTGGGGTGGCCGCCGCGACGCCCCTGTGCAATGGGTCAAGCCGACGCTGGTCGCCGAAGTCGAATTCTCCGAGTGGACGCCCGAAGGCCATGTTCGTCACGCCTCGTTCAAGGGCCTGCGCACCGATCATGCCGCGAAGTCAATCCGGCGCGAAGCAGTTCAGACCGCCGTGACGCCCCACGGCATGGCCGCGATCAAGGTCACCAATCCCGAACGCGTGATCGACAAGGCCGAGGGCATCACCAAGGTCGAACTGGTGCGCTATTACGAAAGTATTGCCAGTTTGATGCTGCCCCATCTGAAGGACCGCCCGCTTTCGCTGGTGCGTGCCCCCGAGGGCATCGATGCCCCGACGTTCTTCCAGAAGCATGCCGAGACCGCGATGCCGGGGCTGACCGAGCGTCCGCCATCCCTGTGGCCGGGGCATGCCGCGCTGCTGACGGCCGACTCGGCCGAAGCGATTGTCGCGGCCGCGCAGATGAATGTGGTGGAGTTCCACACCTGGAACTCCACTGCCCGCGACATCGACCATCCTGACCGGGTCATCTTCGACCTCGATCCCGGCGCAGGCGTCGCATGGGAGACGATGCTCGAGGCCGCCATGCTGGTGCACGCGCTGCTGGACGAACTGGGCTTGCAGGCGTGGCTGAAGACGAGCGGCGGCAAGGGCCTTCATGTCGTGGTGCCGCTGGCACCGCAGCGCTCCTACGATGAGTTGAAAGCCTTCTCGCGGGCCGCAGTTCAGCATCTGGCCGCCACCCTGCCCCAGCGCTTCACCGCACGTTCCGGCGCCGCTAACCGCCAGGGAAAGATCTTCGTCGACTATCTGCGCAATGGCTTCTCGCAAACCACCGCCGCCGCGTTCTCGGCGCGTGCCCGGCCCGGGCTGGGCGTCTCGATGCCGGTGTCGTGGGAGCAGCTGTCGAAGCTCAAGAGTGGCGCGCAATGGACGATCCGAGATGCCCGCGAATACCTGAGTTTCCAGGTCGCCGACCCGTGGGCCGCGTATTGGGAATCCCCCCAGACCTTAACTGACGCCATCCAACGATTACGTTGACCCGTGGCGCACCGCCTTGTGGAGGATGCAATGGCTGCCCGATCCCTCGCCTCCCTGTCCCTGTCGTTCGGCCTGGTGTCGATCCCGGTCAAGCTTTACACGGCGACCGAGTCCAGTTCGGCCGTGCGCTTCAATTTGCTGAGCAAAGAAGGCTCGCGGCTGAAGCAGCAGTACATTTCAGTGCAGACCCAAAAGGTGGTCGAGCGCGCCGACAAGGTCAAGGGCTATGAATTTGAAAAGGACCGCTTCGTCATCTTTGCGCCTGACGAACTGAAGGCGCTGGAGGAAAGCGCCAGCCACATGGTCGATATCGTTGCGTTCATTCCCGAGCAAAGCGTCGATCCGCTGTACTTTGACAAGGCCTATTTCATTGCGCCCGACAAGCGTGGCGGCAAGCCCTACAGCCTGCTGCGCGAGGCGATGGCGCGGACTGGACGTTGTGCGATTGCCAAGTGGGCCGCCAAAGGCAAATCCCATATCGTGCAGATCCGCGCGGTCGAAGGCGGCCTGGTATTCCAGCAAGTCCTGTTCGCCGACGAAGTGCGCGATATCGCAACCCTGGATATCGTCGAGGTCGCTGTCTCCGAGGCCGAGCTCAAGCTCGCGATCCAGCTGATCGAGCAGACCTCGGAGGACGACTATGACGCGACCCAATACCGGGATGAAGAGAAATCGCGGATTCTTGCCGCCATCGAAGACAAGCTTGCCGGCAAGCAGATCGTGTCGCCGGAACCGGTGGAAAGCGCCACCGGCGCCGAGGTCATCGACCTGATGGATGCGCTGCGCGCGAGCCTGGGTAAGAAGGTGACCGCCACGAAAAGCAAGACCGGAGCAGACACTGCGCCAGCGCGACGGCCCAGCAAGCGCGCCGCGGCGCCGGCTCAGCCGGCGTCGACACCACGGACCAAGAAGTCCGCATGAGCCGAGCTGCAATGGACGTGAGCTTTTATCCACTTCAACGGCCGAAGGCATGCCGTGCGGGAACCCTTTGAGAATTGGGTAGCGAAATGGTGCTTAATTCTGATCTGAAAGGGGCTTATCTCGCGGTACCGTAGTCGGGTAGTCCAACGCTACCGCCCGCGTCGCCTCCCAGGCCCGCGGGCTCTTTTTTCGGTTCATGACAACCCGAGTCCGGGGGTGATTGCGTGCGGAGCCCGGCTGGCGGATACTGTTGATGGGCAACCCATGGTTACCCGATTTCTTCATGGACGTTTCTACGGGCTCTCTTCTTACCGGGTTGAGAGCCTTTTTTGTGTCTGGTGCTGGTCGCCGCCCCCGCCGATCTCCTTGTTTAGCTTGGCACGCTGCTGCGGGCGAGCACAGGAGTGTTGGCCTGTCATCGCTCAACCGTAGGACGCGGTCCAAGGGAGGCTTGCAGGTGTCCGCGATAGTCAGGCAGCACGGCGACCATGTGGATGGCGAACGACCGCCGTACTGCTACCCTTAGGTGCAGCCAATTCTCCTTGCACTCTTGGCAAACCTACGAACCTGGTTTCGAAATCAAGCGCGCATCCACCCGGATGATGTCGATCTCTTCGTCAATGATGGTTAGAAGCTCGGTCAGGGATCCGGAAAAGCGCTGACGAATCTGCTGCCGCATTCTGCGCTCGCTGGCCGAACGCACCAACTCAAAGCTGTTCCCAAGTTGTTGCGACAAGCGGATGACCCTGAACTCCTTGCTGGGCGGAAGCCGCAGCCAATAAGAATACCCATTCCTGATCCCTTGTTCTGTGCGTTCACGGGCGACCAGGTAGGGGCGGGCGAGCATGATGTCGGCGTGAATCGCTTCAAATGACATGGCGCTTGCGGTTCAGAAAAGAAAACCCCTGCATGCAGGGGTTGGACGCTATGCTCTCGAGGCCGGCGAGGCGTGATTTACGCCTCTTCTGCGATCAGGAACTTGTTGGGGTTCTTGCCAAGCCAAGCCGGTTTGCGGCCACGGCCAGACCAGGTATTGCCGGTCTTCGGGTCGTGGTACTTCGGGGGCAGCGCCGCTTTCGGCTTGGCCGCACCACTACCGGGAGGCCGGCCACGGCGGCGCTTGGTAATGTCTTCCACAGTCAGCCCGTATTCCGCCATCAGATTCTGAATCTGTTCGATGACCGATGCCACCTCATTGGCACGCACCTCTTCCAGGTGCGCTTCCAGAGCAGCCTTCTGCGCCATCAGTTCTTTGTAAGTTGCCATTCGCTGTTTTCCTTTCCGGTGAAGGGATGCAGATACAAGGTAGTTTATAACCAATTTTAACTTCTGAACAAAATAATTCTCATCTTACCGGCCTATGACCAGCCAAAATACTCGCAGGGAGTTTCTGAATCATCACTAGCAAATCAGCAAAAATATCCAACGACAACAGATCGGCGACGCCATTTGATGAGCAGCAGGATCGTCGTTACGACTCCACTGAACACTTGCATTCAAAACAAGGTGAGCGCCTGTCTAGTCTTGCTCCGGTACGGATTAGAAAGGGGTCCACGTCCGAAGCCACTCCGGCAACTCGGCGCACCTAACATCGAACTGTGCGCGATCGGGGCCGCTCTGGTCTGGGCGTACAGCCGCCAGAAGCTGGGAAGCCGCTCGCAGAAATGGGTACGCATCAGCCATCGAAGCTATTTGAGAGGTTGGAAGGGAGGTAGCCACGGAATTGGTAGACCGTACCGTGAGTCGGAAACAGCACCAATAGACGAGAAACGCCCCTCAATAAGGCGAGTGATCTGCCAGCGGACAGCAGCTACGGAGGCGGATAACCGTCTGCGCCCCGCTACCACGAATCGGCGAGTTGGCTCCCTCCGCTGCTGCGCAGCATAGCGATCGCTTGCCTCGTGCGAGCAAAGCGGTTACTGTGAACATTCGGTGTGCGCCCCCAGCGCCGTTTGCACCGATACATCCCTAGCAGTTCTCGCTTTTCCTCCGTGGCGCAGTCCACGGATCAGCAGTCGCATTTCCCTTTTGACTCAACAAAGGAGGCCGACATGCTTAGTCCGCACGAAATCGCAGCGCTGCTGCTGCTCGGTGATGCTTCAGACATCCACGAGCTCGACCCCGAGCAACTGGATGCCTTGTTGGAACACAAGCTCGTAACGATGGAACATGGGCATAGCAGCGGCCTCCATCCGCGACTGACGAGCCATGGGCATTCCATACTCGACGCGGTGCGCCGCATTCGATGAACTCTCGAGCCGAGAGTAATCCGTGGGGCTGGGCCACAACGGCAGCTAGCTGCGACTGATTGCTTGGTCGGAGTCGCCATGCTCTATCAGATTTATGAGTATCAGCGGGCAATGATGCTGGCGTGGGCTGATCAATCTGCCCAAGCCTTTGCCAATCCGTTCAGTCCCTTTGCTTACATTCCTGGTGCGAAGCAATTTGCTGCGGGCTGGGAAAGACTTCACTGTCTCAGCACGGGTTGCGACAAACCTACGTTTGGCATCACGGACATTGTTCGTGACGGATGTGTCGTTCCCGTGGTCGAGGAAATCGTCTCGGAGAGTCCGTTTTGTCGCTTGCGGCGTTTTGAAGCCCCTGCCCCGGGCGACGTGCAGCAAGCGGTTCCCGCAGTCCTTGTCTGTGCCCCCCTTGCCGGCCATCATGCCGTCATGCTGCGTGAGGTGGTGGTATCGCTGTTGCACGAGCACATTGTCTATGTCACGGACTGGAGCAATGCGCGCCACATACCGGTGGCGGATGGCTCGTTTCATCTGGACGACTATGTCACTCACGTTCAGGATTTTATCCGTGAGATCGACGTGGCGCCGCTGCATGTGCTCGCCATTTGCCAGGCCACCGTAGCCGCCTTGGGCGCCATCGCGCTGTTGGCAAGCCGGGATGAGACGACACCAAGCAGCCTCACTCTCATCGGCGGCCCGATCGATGCACGTCGCAGTCCTACGGCAATTGGGCGCCTTGCCTCAAACCACCCTATCCAGTGGTTCCGACGCAATCTGGTTTACGCCGTGCCGCAGCCGTATGCAGGCGCCGGCCGTCAGGTCTGTCCTAGTTTCGTGCAGCTTTCCGGACTCGCCGCTGCGCAGTCAGCCCCGCTGTGGGATCTATATGCGGACTACTGTGCGAATCTTGCTCGTGGCGAAGCCGAGCGAGCCAATTCCCAGTGGCAAGCATTGCTGGACTATAGCGCTGTGCTCGACATGGCCGCCGACTTCTATCTCGACACGGTGCGAACCGTGTTTCAGGAGTTTCGATTGGCCTTCGGCACCTGGCACGTGCGGGGTCAGGCCGTGCGTCCGCAGGATATCCGTTCTACTGCGTTGCTGACCATCGAAGGCGAGCTTGACGACATATCCGGCCGCGGACAGACGCACGCCGCGCATGATCTGTGCCAAGGCCTGTCCTCGCGCGACAAGCGACTCGTCAATATAGCCGGGAGCAGTCACTACGATTTGTTCCGTGGGCCAACCTGGCGAACCAAAGTTTTCCCCAGCATTTGCGACCTGACACGGCATTATGCGTAACCGCATGGCGGGCGAATGCGCGCGAAACGCCGCCGTCAGCGCCACGATGGCGTTCCCCAGTTGGAACCTGAGGCGATTACGGAAGCGCTCAAAGCCTCTACAAAAAGTCCTAGCGACGGTACCAAGTCCATTCTGCAGCGCTCACGATGGCGCCCAGGGGAAGAGGCCATCATAGCGCGCGAAGCATCGACGCCTTTTTGCTGGAAATCGCGACCTCATCCCGCTCAAGCCTGTGCTTTCCCTCTTGCCAAATCTTCGAGCAGGGAAGCTGACAGCTTGGCGACCAGTTCAGGCCTTGCGTGATCTCGAATTGCACCTCAGTGACTTGAACCCGGTTCCTTGAATCTCCTTGTGATGGGCGAACAAGTCTTTGCAGCCATCATGGGCGTGATGAACCCATAGGTCCAAGCCTCCGCGCCGGCCCAAGTTGACCCATTCGCGATTACAAGTTTGCATTGCAGCATAACTGCGTAGTGTGTAAATCGTCACCCTTGGCGTTGGAGGTGAAATGGGGACAGCTCGAGCAGGCAGCGAAGCTCGGCGATTACGTCCTCGCGGGACACCTAATCAGGGAAGTCGATGCGGTGTGGGACGAGTAAGAGGCCGATGCAGTGGCGCGAGACGGCAGACGACGCACGGCTTGGCTTGCGTCCGCTCAAAATCCGCCGCCTTTGCTAAGGCGGAATATCAAGCGGGTATTTGCCGCGCCTTGCATTTATGCGCCTACGTGAAAAGGCACGCCGCGCGGGTATTTCATGCCTCGGAGACTGGCTGCCTCCCCAGAGGAGAGGCACCATGCAGGCAGATCAAGGGATCTAACAGAGTCACCAAGCCCTCTTGACCATCCAACGCTAACGTAAGATCCTATTCTGCATAATAAGTGCATGTGGGCTCACGCCAAAGGAACAGGCATGCGTCTAGCTGACTTCATCTTGCGGGACATGGGGCGCATTTTGGCGGAATGGGAGGCGTTTGCGACCACCCTACTGCCGGCTGCAAGACACCTGAACTCCCTCGCCCTGCGCAATCACGCACCGCAGATCCTGCAGGCCGTGGCCAAGGATTTGGCGACTCCCCAAACCAGGGACGCTCAACGCGAAAAATCCCTGGGGCATGCTTCGGCGTTGCCCGGTGCGCCGGAGACGGCCGCACAAACGCACGCGATCCTACGGGCGCGCAGTGGTTTCAAACCAGTTGGTCGCTGAGTACCGGGCGCTACGCGCGAGCGTGCTGCGTTTGTGGATAGACGAATTTGAGCTGGTCGCCGCGGATCTGGATGACGTCATGCGATTCAACGAGGCGATCGACCAGGCCGTTGCGGAATCAGTGGATTTTTTCGATGCGGAAGTGGAGCAGTCTCGCAATCTGTTGCTCGGCATGCTAGGGCACGATCTGCGCAGTCCCCTGCAGACCATCCAGATGACCGCTGCATATCTGGCGGCGCTGAACGCCGGGGAAGAGGTAACGGAAGCGGCAGCCCGACTGATTCGTAGCGGCGCCAGCATGAATTCGCTTCTGGATGATCTTTGCGATTTCAACCGGACGCAACTCGGTTTGGGCATCAACATTGCTCTTGCTGACGTGGATCTAGCCAATGTGGTTGGCAATACCGTCGATCAGTTGCGGGCAGCTCATCCGGATCGCCGCATCGATCTTGAGGTGCTGGGCAACGTTCAGGGTGTTTGGGACGGTACGCGCCTGCAGCAATTGATTTCTAATCTGGTGCTCAATGCGATCAGGTATGGCGCGCCGGACAATCCGGTCCGCGTGGTTGTCACCGGCTCTGACGCGGACGTCCGTCTCGAGGTGATGAACAGCGGCCCCGCCATTGACCAGCTGACTCTGGGGCGGATCTTTGAGCCGCTGAGCAGAGGCCCCGACCAAGAAGACAAAAATGCGGGCGGTCTAGGCCTCGGGTTGTATATCGCGAGCGAAATTGCCAGGGCCCATCAAGGATCAATCGACGCCCGCTCCGACCAGACAGAGACGGCGTTTGAGGTGCGTTTGCCGCGTCGGCGGTAGTAGGTAACCGGGCAGTTTGAGCCTGCCCGGACGTGAAGCGCGTGCGGGTCTGCGCAGTCCCAGCGTATCTGGATTGTCTCAATGCGCGAGGCGGCCAGAAAGCCGCGATCAACCCGTGGCTAACCCAACCGAAAGAGCGTCTCGCTCTACCGGCGCGGCAACGAACAGAGGGTGCCACTGCCAGGCCGGCAACCGGCATCACAAACAGCAGCGCCGGTCGCATCGTAGCCTGCCGTGCCTCCCGAACTGCTCGAGCACTGCACGGCGCCCCTGCCGTCGGTCACGCACTGGCCTACCCCGCAGCGGGCGTCGCCGTACTGGTCAAGCGCGATACCGCCACCAGGCTGGGCGCAGCGGACTTCGCCAGTGCGAGTGGTGACACACTGGCCCGGGCCGTTGGGGCAGGCCAAGTTGCCATAGGCGTCGCGAAAGCAGCTGGCGGCATTCGTCCCACCAGCGGCGAGGAGCAGGACAAGCGCCGCCGCGCAGGAATTGATTCTTGGGATAGGCATTCGTCGTAGCCAGGCCGAAAGGTACGAGGCAACCTTTTACCGCCAAAGTGGCCTCCAACGTTCCCTCCCCCAGTGGGGGTTGTCCACTTGCGTGTCGCAGTACTGCGGGATCGGCCCGACTTCTGGACAACTATCCGTGCCCGTCAATATTATGCGGGAACAACAATGCAAAGGGGGAAGCGATGGCGGGTCGATTGGTCGGATTAGACGCCCGGGTTGCAGTGCTGGTCGACTGTGACAACACTACTCCAGAGATTCTCGAATACGCGCTCCGGGTCGTGGCCCAGTTTGGGCGCGTGGTCCTTCGCAGAGGGTACGGCAATCACGCCACGCTTGCCCACAAATGGCAGGAGGCTTTGGTGAAGCTGGCCTTCACACCGTGTCTGCAATATCAGTATGCGGCTGGCAAGAACACCGCGGATATCGCCTTGGCGCTAGATGCGATGGAGGCCATGTTTGACTCTCGCGCCAACACGTTCTGCCTTGTCACCAGCGATTCGGATTTCGCCTACCTCTGCCGCAAGCTCCGCGAACGCGGTGCCACCGTACATATCGTTGGCGAGGCCAAAACGCCGGACGCGCTGCGTAATGCCAGCGATCAGTTCTTTGAGTGGGTGCCGCCGGAACCTGTCATCGAACCGGCGGACCCTGCAAAGCTGAAGGCTACAACCGCTCCCGCGAAGCCACCGGTAATGCGACGGCCTAAGGCCGTAATCAAGGCCGTCGAACTGCTCGCCGGGGACACACCGGACGGCTGGGTAGGTTTGGGCGCCCTGGGGCAGTACCTCAAGCGCACCGACCCCGGATTCTCCCCGAAGGCCTTCGGCCATGCCGCGCTATCTGACATGGTTCGCACTTACCCCGACTTAGTCATGAACCAGTTGAACGGGACAGGGTTCTGGGTCAGCTTGAAACCGAAAACTGATGTGACCGAGGGGTGATCGGCACCCATACGAAAGAGGGGTGTTTGCTCGGATCTGCCTGTGGTGCAAATAAGACGGCATTCAGGCTGAAATCGCCGATTCTAGAAGAGCTTTGAGTACATCGTGCCTGGTGGGCCGGGTGGGATTCGAACCCACGGTGGGATGTCTCCGGCGGATTATGAGTCCGCTGCCTGCAACCAACACGGCGTCCGGCCCCGTAGCGACGCGCGAGATTCTACCCTGAAGTTCGCAAGCGAGTGATCAGTGCGCATAAGTTTCGTCACACTGGTCGAGGAGCCAACCCCTGTGCCTCATTCATGATGACCCCGGCAAAAGTTGATCGATGCCGGCTCTTACTTGCTGAGGATAACTGGCACGAAGCACGGTTCGGCAGTGCATTAGACTGGGCGCAAGCGGTGCGCCCAGTCCGTCATCGACCGGTTGGCGAAGCACCGCACCAGCCGAGGCAACGATCCGAAACCTCGGGTGTCGCTACGGTCGGAACCACCTTCTTTGCGGGAGTCAGGTCTTGCCTGACCACCCCAGCTCGCGCCTTCCAGATGCTCCAGTGCGCCTCACTGGTATGTGTTAGGTTAGCCAAAACAACAAAAGTCATTTCGAATGCTACGAGTTCTCGCCGTTTTGCTACTTCTGGTAATGGCCTCATCCTCCTATGCGACCAAATGCCGGAACGGAAAAAGCATCCTGTACACCCAAGATCGATACTGCCCTGCTGGATACACCGATATCACCGGGGCTCAGGGTGGTACAGTTTCGATCGTTGGAAAAAGCGCCCAGGTCAAGGAACAGGAGAGTGAGTTCCTTCAGCGTCGCGCAATCGAAAACGGCCAGTATCATGCGCAGATGGCGCATGCACAGGTCTCAGAAGCACAACAGCAGGCATCGGCTCTATGCGCTTCGCTGGCGAGCCAGGCCAAATCTCTCGAAGCTGCCATGCGGCAACCAAACGGTCCTCAATGGCTCGACAACTTGAAGCAGCAGCATCGCAACGTCCGGGACCAGCAATACCGGAACAGGTGTTAGCGGTGGACAACCGCGACCGGCGTAGGCTTTCCCAGTGCCAGCAGCGCCTTGGGTTGAGTAGCATTCCTGCAGGTAGAACACAATTTTTCAACGGAGAAGGAGAAGAGCATGGACAGCTGTAGCGTGGGAGTCGCCGCACAGATCAACGGTAAGGAGCAGCCAAATCAGCTCTATGTTCACGGCTCGGTGCTGGTCTACAGCGCCATTGACGAGGTAGCCGTAATGGAGGCAGTGCCGCAGGGATTCAATCCAAAGATCCTTTTGCTCGATGTTTCAGTAAAGCGTGGCGTCGGTCCGATGAAAGGGACGTGTCGCCCGTTTCTTTTCACCAAGGATGTAGACGGCCGTCAGTATGACCAAGTGACGGTTCGGTTCGAGGATGGCACGACGTCGACTGCAGTGGTGTCGTTTTTAGGCTAAATTGATAGCGTCTCTCCAGCGAGGGAGAGCGCAACCGTCGACCTAGATAGTGAGCCGCCTACCGGGCGGCTTTATATTTGGGAAATCAGCCGCTGCTGATTGCACCAAGCGATAAGGGCGCGTTATCGGACCTTATTCTCGTCTCTCTTGAAACCCCGCCTTCGCGCCGACCTGCTGCAGCGCCCCAACCTACTGCTACTTTGATGCGTGCGCCACAGCTGTGAGAATAGCTTTCGCGACATCAACGGGTCGGGACTGCTGAGGCACATGCCCGGCCGGCAGGCTCACCACTTGAGCCGAGATCTTCTGCGCCATCGCCGTTTGCAGAGCCGGTTGCAGCATGCGGTCTTCCTCGCTCACAACATACCACGACGGTTTCGTCATCCAGGCAGCGGCAGAAACCCTTTCCTCGAAATTTGTTCCGCGCACGGGCCCTTGTGTAGCGGCCATCAGTCTCGCTTGTTCCGTCGTAACGTCTTGGGCGAGGTGTTTCTCCACACCTTCAGGACTGAGAGTCAGAAATCCCTCCTTGTCCGTGACGATATGGTTGAAACCTGACGGAGTTGGATAGCCCTTGGACAAGTCAACCACCGATTGCCCTACTGAGGGGGCGAACGCAGCGACGTAGACCAGCGACTTGACGTTCTCATGCTGACCCGCCACGGTGATGACAACGCCACCCCATGAGTGTCCCACTAGAACCACTGGACCGGTCTGCATGTCAAGAGCACGCCGTGTCGCAGCAATGTCGGCGGCCAGAGAGTTCAGCGGGTTTTGGACCGACACGACTTTGAGCCCTCTTTCCTGAAGTATCGGAATGATTTGGTTCCATGACGAACCGTCGGCAAATGCGCCATGAACCAGCACGACAGTAGGCTTCTGGGCGTCGTCGTTGCCGATCGGGGCTGCAGTCGAGACCAAGGCAGCAGTTCCCAAAGTCGCGGCAAAAATTGCATTTTTCGAGATCGATTGCATCAGTTTTACTCCAGGTTGAGCTGGCCCCAAGGACAGCCGGTTGCGATGTGGTGAGTGTACGCATGAAACAATACGGGTAAAATGATGCAAAGCGCTCAAGACAATAAACGAAACGTTTCAAATGGACAGACTGAGATGCATGGAGGTCTTTGTGCGAGCCGTGGAAGCTGGCTCTATCTCCGCTGCCGCCAACGACTTGAACTTGTCGCCGCAGCTCGCCGGCAAGCAGATACGGGCGCTGGAGCAAAGCTTGGGCGTCAAACTGCTGAACCGCACGACTCGCAGTCAGAGCCTTACGGACAGCGGTCAAGTCTTCTACGAGCAGGCAAAGAACATCCTCGCGGAAATGGAGTTGGCCGAATCAATGATTGCGGAGACTCGCTCGAAACCACGGGGCCGGCTTCGCGTCAGCGCGCCGATTACCTTTGGCAGTCACGCGCTGACACCCGAAATCCCGGCGTACCTCAAGCAGCACCCGGAGGTCTCCGTGGACCTATATCTCACCAACCGCACGGTAGACCTGGTGGACGAGGGTTTCGATATTGTCTTCCGGACTGGGCCGCTCCCAGACAGCTCCTTGCTTGCCAGACCCTTAGCACCGCATCGGCTGCTCCTCTGCGCATCAGCCGACTATCTCAAGTCAGCGGCACCTTTACGTACGCCAGAAGATCTCCGGCATCATGAATGCCTGGTTTTTTCGCACACGTCGCTACGTACACACTGGTCGTTTGACGGGCCCCACGGGCGGCTGTCCGTGCCGATTCTCGGCAGATTCTCGACCAACAGCGGCGAGGCGCTTCGGGCAGCTGCAGTTGCGGGTATGGGTGTGCTGCTGCAGCCGCACGAACTGGTTTCTGAAGAGATCAAGGCCGGGCGCTTAGTAAGACTTTTGCCGGAGTATGAGCCGCCTGCCCGTCCATTACATGCGCTGTATGCATCTGATTGACGAATGACGCCGAAGCTGCGGAGTTTTCTGGACTTTGCGGTGCAGAGGTTCGGTGCAAATCGAACGTAGCCAGAAGCGCGCTTCAAGGGCCGAAAAATACCCCGGGGTTCGGACCTGCGCCGTATCCATTCTGCGCTAATAGCGCCGGTATCTACGGCAGTTTCAACAGTGCGTTCGCGGTCGGCGCGCGGCGCATCACATGCCAAAGCCGGGATTGCGCCGATTGTTGGAAGCGCGTGTGCCGGATGTTCAAATAGTTAAGCGCCAGGTGAGGAAAGCCCCGGGGCCGGCGCCGCGTGTTCTCGGGACCTGCCCCTAATCCATCGTTCGCCCTCTGCGAACGTCCGCTATTCAACTGCTTCCATGATCATGAGATCGGCGACAGCCTTACCTTCCCGATGAGATTTTGCCGCTTGGTATTCCGGCGAGTTGTAGCACGCCAAGGCAGCTTCCATGCTCTCAAACTCGACCACGACATTCCTAGGCCGGCGCTCCCCTTCCAGATGTTGCGTGAATCCGCCCCTGGCCAATGGCTTTCCACCATATTTTCTAAAGCTCTCCGTCGCGCCCTTTGCGTAGATGGCATAGGCGTCCGCGTCGAAAACTTCCACATGTGCAACCCAATAAGCTTTAGTCATCATAGTCACCTATTTTCAAAATGTTGAGGATTTCGGTAGTAAAATTTTTGGATACTGGATATATCAGAGAGCGGATTATCTTCATCGGCCTCGCTATGTAGGGCAAACAGATTTCTGGCCAGAGATCCGAGCGGAACGCTCGCCTGTGAAGCTTGGGCACAGTTCAATGCCAGGGCCAGATCCTTGAGCATGAGATTGACCTGGAAGCCACCGTTGTAATCATGGCTTGATGGCACATCTGGCAGGATGCCAGGCCACGGGTTCCAGCGATCCACCATAAAGTTGCGTCCGCTGCTGTTCCGAATTACCTCCGACAGGATGCCAGGTGACAGCCCGTTCCTGACTCCCAATGCCAGCGCCTCCGCGGTGCCGGTCATCAACACGGCTGCGAGCAAGTTGTTGCAAATTTTCGCCAATTGCCCTGTGCCATGTCCGCCGGCACGGATGACAGTCTTACCCATTGCGCGAAGTATGGGATCGATCTTTCCTACCGTCCCCACTTCGCCGCCCACGATAAAGCACAGCGTTCCTTCGCGCGCACCCATGATCCCTCCGGAAACCGGCGCGTCGACAACTTCGAGGCCATGTCGATTCGCTGCGTCGGCAATCCGTTTTGATGACTCAGGAGCAATGGTGGAGCAGTCAATATAGATGGGTTCACGGTTGGCTTGCTGCAAAATCCCATGCTCGCCAAGGTACGTCGACTCTACGACGCTGCCATTCGGCAGCATGGTGATCACAGCATCCACATCCTGCGAAGCATCAATGGCATGCGCTGACACCGTGGCGGGCGTTGTTGCATAAATCGAGATTGAAAAAAGGGACTCCTCAGTGATGCTGAACTCAGGTGATACGGACGGATTGCGGGCGAGCGAGCGCGACCATGCGGTTGAGTACACCCGCACGGATGGCCACTTCGGTGGCCTGCGACCCGATTTCGCGTGCCCACAGACTGTGTCCTGTCAGCGTCTTGAGGCGGTACATCAGGGTCTCTGCCAGCGAACGCCGGTGATAGCCGCTGGCCGCTTTCCATTCGCGTCGACTGCTCTTCTCGATGACATTGATGGCCTCGTTACGCCAGGCTGCGCCCGGCGTACTTTCAGACCAAGGCTTCGCTCCATCGCGTGGTGGAATCGAGGGCTGTGCACCTCGCGCGGCAATCTCCGCGTGGCACGGCTTACTGTCGTAAGCGCCATCGCCTCCGATGGTATCGATCGGCGTATCAGCAGGGATCTGATCGAGCAGGTCGGCCAACACTTCGCCATCGCCAACGTCCTGGTGGGTCATCAGTGCAGCACAGATTTGGCCGGTGTTCGCGTCCATGGCGAGATGGACCTTGCGCCAGGTCCGTCGCTTGGACCAACCGTGCTTGCGAACCTTCCACTCGCCTTCGCCGTAAAGCTTCAGCCCAGTGCTGTCGATCACCAGATGCAGCGGCTCGCCGGTACGCGAGACGGGCAGCACGACGTTCAGATTCTGCGCGCGGCGGCTCAATGTCGTGTAGTTCGGCACTGGCAACGTTGGGAAGGCCAGGATCCGCAAGCTCTGCGCGAAGCCTTGCAGCGCGCGCAGCGGCAGGTGGAACACCTGCTTGAGAGCAAGCAGACCCTGGATCAGCGCATCCGTATAGACGAGTGGGTGGCCACGCTTGGGAGACTGGGCTTTAGCCGGCGGCACGAGCAAGCTCTCCTCGACCCACATCGTGACATCTCCTCGGGCTATCAGCCCCTTGTTGTACTGCGCCCAATTCTTGACGCGGTAGACCCCCTTGGGCTCGGCTTGCTGTCGGTTGTCCTTGCGCATCGTCCCGGAAAAAGTCCAAGACACTACGCAACTTCGTCAGAAGTTAACAGAGCCAGCGTTCCAGCCGTTGCGCGTAAACGTCAGCCCAACCGACCCCGGATTTGTGCAACAACGCCCCGTGGCGCCTAATTTCCTGATCGTATCCAGCGCCGTTGGATTTAGATCAAAGACTTTCAAAGCATGGTTTGCCTTGAGCAAGTTCGTCGCCATGGGCAGGCCCATATTGCCGAGCCCTATGAAGCCAATTACTGACATAAGTCTCCTCTGCTTGTCGATTTTGTCGGTTTAAAAGACGCTAAGCGATTCTTTCAATGACGGATAGATGAACGTAATTCCCCTTTGGGGACTTAAACGTATCACGAGCAGCGCTCCGCAATCGTCATGTATCATGCACACTCACTGTGCAGAATTGCACATGTCTCCAATATGGAACGCAAGATGAATTGGGATGACCTCAGATTCTTTTTGGAGCTGGCACGTACGGGAAAGTTGACCGTCTCTGCCCGAAGGCTTGGCGTGGAACACACCACGGTAGCGAGGCGGATTCACGCTTTGGAGAAGGCGCTCGAAAGCCCACTTTTTTTGCGGACCTCGGCTGGCTATGAACTAACGGATAGAGGTATCGCGCTGCTGGCAAAAGTCGAAGAGATGGAGCGAGCCTATGCCGTTGTGGAGGCAAGTCTGCCCTCATCGGATATCAATGGCTTGATCCGGGTTGGCTGCAATGAAGGTTATGGGACTTCGCTGCTGCCCCTGCATGCTGCGGAGATCATGAGCCGATTTCCAGACCTGGCTGTCGATGTTCTGGCCTTGCCGAGAGCGATTCCATTGCCCCGCAACGAAGCTGACATCGTCATCACCATTGACCGGCCGCAGCGTGGTCCCTACATTGTTTCGAAACTCGCTGATTACAGCCTGGGTCTGTACGCCTCAGCGGGATACCTTGCGGCGGTCCCGACGATCGTGAAGACAGACGATCTGGCAGGCCATGCGTTCATCGACTACGTTGCAGGAATGGTGCTGGCAAAGGATGTTCCAAATCCAGGCCATTTGACTCGGCCCGGCAGCACCAGATTTCGCAGCACGAGTATCCTGGCGCAACGTTCCGCGGCACAGGCGGGACTAGGCATTGCTATTCTCCCCGCATACCTGGTGACGGCCGAGATGGGATTGGTTCCGATACTTGCGGGCAAAATTGCGATCCGAAAAAGCTACTGGATCACCATGCATGCCGAACTGAAGAACGTCGGCCGATTCAAAAAGGTATGGCAGTTGTTGCGCGACTACGCCCAGCGGGACCAACACCTGCTGCTCCCGTACGCCAGGGCTGTCGGCAGTGAGTGAACAATGAACTGCTGTCGCCTAGTCCGGCGAAGCGGGACGCGTACCCTATTTCCCACGGGCTAGAGCTTTGCCGATTGTCTGCCAGTAGCATCGCGTTTTCATCAACGGCGGTCCGCACGCCGACCCAATGCCGTCGTTCGTCTGAGCTCACACAAGTCTTCGTGGCAATCCAGCCGGGACTGGCGAGTCACAACCAACGCCTGGGACAGGACCGGAACCATTTCCGGGGGCTGTGCAGCGATGAAACCTTAAGCGAACGGCTCGGCTAGGCTTCACTTCCGCTATTGCTCTTGACGGCTTGTCGGCGGGCCATGATTACTTGCTCATGGGCCGCGCCCCAGTCGCGCATCGCGCTAACCACGGGTTCCGGACATGAGGTGAAAAAGGATCAGGGATTTCCATTTCCCCCCTATCACATCAACGGTAAAAGTGACGGGGCAGGCGAATGCCTCGACCTCTCCATGGGGAATTCCAAGCTTCATCTCAAGGTCCTCGACCAGATAGCGATTAGCGGTATAAAAAATGTGCCTACTGCACAAAATTGTGCGTACTTACGAAAAGCGTTGGTTAAGTTTAGCATCGGCTCACATCAAAACTTAACGGAGCAAAGATGAGTCTGCTTTTATCCCCCTTCGAAATCAAAGGCCTCAAACTAAAAAATCGGGTCGTCATGTCTCCGATGTGCATGCATAGCGCTGGTGAAGATGGTTTGGTTACCGATTGGCATCGCGTTCACTATGGCGCCCGTGCCTTGGGCCAAGCCGGCCTGATCTTCTTTGAAACCTTAGCCGTCCATGCGGATGGGCGGATTGGTCAGGGCGATCTCGGGATCTGGAGTGATGATCATGTCGCGGGCCTGCGCGGCCTTACCGATCTGCTCCACAGCTTAGGTGCCAAGGTTGGCGCCCAGATCGGTCATGCAGGCCGTAATGCGGACCTGCCAGGTGTCGTTCGTATTGCCCCTTCAGCTATCCCATTCACTCCCCAAAGTCCTGTTCCTCACGAGATTCCGGTGGAGGAAATCCCAGAGCTTGTCCAATCCTTTGGCCGCGCAGCACGCCGTGCCCGCGACGCCGGTTTCGACGTACTGGAACTCCATACCGCGCATGGCTATCTACTGAACGAGTTCCTCTCGCCCTTGGCGAATACGCGCGATGACGAATATGGGGGCGACGCGGAGCGCCGTTATCGCATCGTGCGTGAGATCATCGATGAGGTGAAACGGCATTGGGGAGACCGTCCTCTGTTCGTGCGGATTTCCAGCACCGACTACAGCGAAGGCGGCAACACTCCGGAGTCGTTCCTCGAATATGGCCGCTGGATGAAAGCTCAGGGCGTGGACTTGATCGATTGCAGTTCTGGCGGTATCAAGATGATCAAGGTACACGCGTATCCGGGGTATCAGGTACCGGCCGCCGAACTGCTCCGGCGGGAGATCGGCATTGCCACCGGTGCAGTTGGATTGATCCAGAATGGTCGTCAAGCTGAAGAGATCCTGCAAAATGGTCGCGCCGATCTGGTGTTCGTGGGCCGGCAGATGCTCCGAGACCCGTTCTGGGTGCGTAGCGCGGCCGACGAGTTGAAGGAGCACATCGAAACTCCTCCTCCCTACACCCGCTACGGATCGGTCTGGCTAGACACCAGACTAAGTGCGTAAGCCTATAGGTCAGAGACATCGACTGGCTCTTTGAATGGCTCGCCAATTCGTTGGCGAGCCATTTGTCGCATATGGCTGCATCACGAACAATATCAGCGCGCAGTCAATTTATTGGCAAGAAAAACTCCGCGCCGGCCCATTCTGAGGCCGAGCATCCGCAATGGTCTGCACGTGATCCTGCAGGAGTCTTGCAAAGACCTATGCATTGTCGGATGCGTAAGCCGTCAGTTCAATGATGGGCAGGACCTGCCAACGAAGCGGTCTCACCACGATTCAGGCGCGTGTCTCAGGATGTACAAAGGGGGCGCTTGCCCCTGTCGTGGCTTGGCCTAACCGGCGATGCAGCCGCCCCTGTCCGCCATGTCGCCGGGCAGGTGACACCCTATCGCTGATGCAGCGCTAGCCAATGCTGGATCGAGCGAAGCCCTCAGCGCTCCACGGTTCCCACATTTTTGCACAGCCATTGGCCGCCAGTGCACTGTGCCATCGCCGTTGCGGCCCCTAAGATTCGTCGCAGTCCAGGAGCTCGCCACTGTCCAGGAGACGCAGGGGCTCCAAAGCGTCGGACTTCATTGCCACTACCAAACATCGTTAGAAAAGGAGCATCGCCATGCCCACTATTGCGTGGATTGGCCTCGGCCTGATGGGTAACCCCATGTCCAAACACATGATCAAGGCGGGCTACACCGTCCGCGGTGTAGACATTGACGCCACGGCATGCGAGAACGCCGCTGCTAATGGCGTGCTGGTTGCCGATACGATCGCCGCGGCGTGCAAGGACGCAGACATCGTGTATAGCATGTTGCCTTCCGGCGCCGATGTCCACGAAGTCATGACGTCGGCCAATGGCGTGTTTGCAAGCGCACGTCCCGGCACGATTGTGATCGACTGTTCGACGATCGGCATCGACTATGCGCGCAAGCTGCATGCCGCCGCAGAGATGGCTGGTGTTGTATTTGTCGAAGCGCCGGTTTCGGGCGGCACTGAAGGTGCCCGCGATGGCACGCTGACGTTCATGATCGGCTGCGACAAGAAGTATGCCGGGCAGGCCACCGAATTGCTGCAACCGCTTGGCGACTACATCGCCTACGTGGGTGGCCCGGGCGCAGGTCAAGCCGCCAAGGTAGTGAACAACTTGATCATGGCAGTCAGCGTCACGGTCAACTGCGAGGCGACTGCCCTGGGACAGCGGCTTGGTCTCGACATGAAGGCGTTCTTCGAGATCGCTACGCGGTCGTCTGCCGACAACTGGTCCTTCCGTCTCTGGAATCCGGCACCGGGGGTGGTCGAGGCATCGCCGGCGTCAAATGGCTACAAACCAGGCTTCAAGACCTGGCTCCTCGCCAAGGATCTGAGCCTCGCCGTCGAAGCAGGACGCGAGGTGGGCGCCCGCTTGGAAACCGCTGAAACGGCATACGCGCTGATGACCCGCCACGCGGAAGCCGGTGGTGCGGATCTCGACGCAACGTCGCTGGTTCTGCACCTGTCCAGAAACGCCTGAGGACGCCGCAGCGCCACTGACCACGGCCGGCCTCGTGCGCTGGCCGGCCGTCGCACGGGCACGCAGACATCGGCCGCGATGCTTCAGCCCGTTGCGTAGTCGATACGGGCGGGACTGTGCCAACTGTGACGCTGCATCCATAGGAAAGTGGTTCATGAAAACCACTTCCAATCCGGAGACATTCCATGCTAACCACAACTATCGAAGAGTCGGCGCGGTCCGAGAAAATGACGGGCCGCAGCCGCACAGTAGTGTTCGCGTCCTCGTTGGGTACCATTTTTGAATGGTATGACTTCTTCCTTGCCGGCGCGCTGGCACCCTTTATCAGCAAGGCCATTTTTGCGGGGGTGAGTCCTTCGGCCGCCTTCATTTTTACGCTGCTCAGCTTCGCCGCAGGCTTTGCCGTACGGCCTTTGGGTGCTGTGGTGTTCGGTCGTCTGGGCGACATGCTTGGCCGCAAGTACACGTTCCTTGTGACCATCCTGTTGATGGGCGCTTCTACGTTCTTCGTAGGTCTGCTGCCCGGTTACGCCACCATCGGCATTCTGGCGCCGATCTTCTTCGTTGCAATGCGGCTGGTGCAAGGTCTCGCACTCGGCGGCGAGTATGGTGGCGCTGCAACCTACGTGGCCGAGCACGCCCCAGCGAGCAAGCGGGGGGGCTGGACCTCATGGATCCAGATGACCGCAACGCTTGGCCTGTTCCTTTCGTTGCTTGTCATTCTCGGTGTGCGGACGCTTATCGGGGAAGAGGCATTCAGTGCCTGGGGATGGCGCATCCCGTTCCTGCTATCGATCGTACTGCTGGGTATCTCGGTGTGGATCCGCCTGAAGCTAAGCGAGTCGCCGGCATTCCAGAAGATGGTGGATGAAGGTAAAACGTCCAAGGCACCCGTCAAGGAGGCTTTCGGACAGTGGAAAAACGTCCGGCTCATGCTTATTGCCCTGTTCGGTGTCACTGCCGGGGAAGCAGTGGTCTGGTACACCGGCCAGTTCTACACACTGTTCTTCCTTACCGAAACATTGAAGCTGGAAGGGTCGATGACGAACACGATCCTCATTGCTGCACTCCTGATCTCCGCCCCTTTCTACGTCGTTGCAGGGATGCTGTCAGATCGGATCGGGCGCAAACCGATCATGTTTATCGGCTGTCTACTTGCCGTGCTGACCTACATGCCGCTGTTCAAGGCATTGACGCACTACGTCAATCCCGCCCTGGAAGCCGCTCAGAGAAGCTCGCCCATTGTCCTGATCGCGGACCCGAAGGAATGTTCGTTCCAGTTCAATCCGGTTGGGACGGCAAAGTTCACGAGTTCCTGCGACGTAGCAAAAGCCGCATTGTCGAAGGCAGGGCTGAGCTATGAAAACCAAGCTGCCACAGCACCGCAGACTGCAACGATCGTGGTGGGATCGGTCCAGATTGCCTCCTATGATGCGGCTGCGGAAAACGCCCAAGCCAAGGCGGCCGCATTCAACGCTGCACTGGTGACGGCATTGACCGAGGCCGGCTACCCGCGCGCCGCTGATCCTGCGAGCGTCAACGTGCCGATGACCATCCTTATCCTCGTCATCCTCATGCTGTACGGCACGATGGTGTACGGGCCGATGGCAGCCATGCTGGTGGAGTGCTTCCCCGCGCGCATCCGCTATACCTGCCTTTCCGTGCCGTACCACATCGGCAATGGCTGGTTCGGTGGCTTCCTTCCTGCCACTGCCTTCGCGATCGTTGCAGCCCAAGGCAACATTTATTCGGGTCTGTGGTACCCGATCGTGATCGCGGCGATGAGCTGCGTGGTTTGCCTGTTCTTCGTGCGGGAAACGCGTGGCACCAGCGTCGACTAGTCGCTGTGTACGGCTGGTCCGGCAGACCAGCGGGCGGAACTTGCTTACGCTCTTTCCGCCCGGGCTTCAAAAAGAGGGTTCAATCAGAAAGGAGTGATCTGTGAATATCGCTGTTGAAAGAAACGTCCATGGCGTACATGGTTTGCGTACCGCAAAGCTGCTGATCGATGGCGCTTTCGTTGAATCGAAGAGTGAAGAATGGCGCGAAATCGTCAATCCGGCGACCCAGGCCGTGATTGGCAGCGTGCCGTTTGCCACGATGGGCGAGCTCAACGACGCCGTGGCGGCCGCGCAGAAGGCGTTCCGCACGTGGAGCGTGACGCCGATCGGTACGCGTATGCGGGTGATGCTGAAGTTCCAGGAGCTGGTGCGCCAGAACATGAAGCGCATCGCGCAGACGTTGACGGCTGAGCAGGGAAAGACGCTTCCGGACGCTGAGGGCGACATCTTCCGCGGTCTAGAAGTCGTCGAGCACGCGTGCTCGGTCGGTACGCTCCAACTGGGAGAGTTCGCCGAGAATGTCGCTGGCAAGGTGGACACGTATACGCTAAGACAGCCGATCGGCGTTTGCGCAGGCATCACGCCATTCAACTTTCCGGCGATGATTCCGTTGTGGATGTTCCCGATGGCGATCGTCTGCGGCAATACCTTCGTTCTCAAGCCGTCGGAGCAAGATCCCTTGTCCACGATGGAGCTGGTAGAGCTTGCACTCGAGGCCGGCGTCCCGGCTGGCGTGCTCAACGTGGTCCACGGCGGCAAGGAAGTCGTGGATGCCATCTGCACGCATTCCGACATCAAGGCCATCTCGTTCGTCGGTTCGACGCATGTTGGCACGCACGTCTACAACCTTGGCAGTCAGCATGGCAAGCGGGTCCAGTCGATGATGGGCGCGAAGAACCATGCCGTGGTCCTGCCGGACGCGAACAAGGAGCAGACCCTCAATGCGCTGGCTGGTGCGGGCTTCGGTGCCGCGGGACAGAGGTGCATGGCCACGTCGGTGGTGGTGCTGGTTGGCGCATCGAGAGAATGGCTGCCCGACCTTGTTGACCGTGCGCGCAGCCTCAAGGTCAACGCCGGCACGGTGCCGGGTACCGACGTCGGGCCAGTCGTGTCACGCGCGGCCAAGGCGCGCATCCTCAGCCTGATCGATGCCGGCGTGAAGGAAGGCGCAACCCTCGCGCTCGACGGGCGCGATATTGCTGTCGATGGCTACGCCGAAGGCAACTTCATCGGTCCGACGATCTTCTCGGATGTAACGCCGGGCATGACCGTCTACGAGACAGAAATCTTTGGCCCCGTAATCTGTGTGATGGAGGTGGACTCGCTGGACGACGCTATCGAACTGATCAATCGAAATCCGATGGGTAATGGTGTCAGCGTCTTCACCCAAAGCGGTGCCGCGGCGCGCAAGTTCCAGAGTGAGATCGATGTTGGCCAGGTCGGCATCAATATTCCCATTCCGGTGCCGGTCCCAATCTTCAGCTTCACCGGTTCGCGCGGCTCGAAGCTCGGTGATTTGGGTGCGTATGGCAAGCAGGTGATCCACTTCTACACCCAGACGAAGACGGTTACGGCGCGCTGGTTTGACGATGCGACCGTCAATGAAGGCGTCAATACCACGATTGCGCTGCGATAGGTGAAATGGCCGGGCGGCGCGGCAGGTATGGCCCGAACTGCTTTCGCGGGCCCTGCAGCAGTCCGGCACCTGGCAGGGTCAAGGAGAGATTATGCATTTCGTCATCTATTGTCTGGATGACCCGGCGACGCCACAAGCGCGCGACCAGTACTATGCTGCACATCGGGCTTACCTGTCATCGGCGCCTATCCCCATCGTTGCGGCGGGCCCGCTGACTGACACGCGGGGGGAGCGGCGCATCGGCAGCATGCTGCTCGTCGAAGCCCGCGATCTGGAGGAAGCCTGCGCCTTTGGGCATGGCGATCCGTTCTATGTCAACAAGGTCTGGAAAGACGTGAACGTGCATCCATTTATCAAGGCGATCTGAGTCTTCTCGTGGTGTCCTTCGGGCCGCGATGGTATCGCGGCCCCTTTTCTTATCCAGCAATCATTTCGCCGGGCCTGCGGACAGGGCTTAGCTGGCCACCTATCTCGCGATTGATGGCGACATTGCTGCATTCTATGCAGCATATCCATGCACCCTATGCTCTTGCGAGGCACTTCCCAAGCGCCTACTCTTAGGGACACACAGTTATTGCAGGCATACCAGGAGTCATCGAATGGCCGTAGTGGTTCGGATATCTGCAACAGGTGGCGCGGAGGTGCTGCAATGCGCCGAGGTCGGTCGTGAGCGGCCGGCACGTGGCGAAGTCTGGCTGGACCAGGTGGCGATCGGCGTCAATCCGCTTGATGTCAGTCAACGCCGCGGAGACGCGCCAGTGACGCTTCCGTCGGGACTCGGCCTCGAGGGCGCTGGCACTGTTGGTGCTGTGGGCGAGGGTGTCACAGATTTCCATGTGGGGGAGCGCGTGGGCTACGCAACGGGCCCGCTGGGCGCGTATGCGAGCGGCAGACGATATCCGGCTGAGCGGCTGGTCAGGCTGCCGGACGCCGTAGGCTTTGACTCAGCAGCGGCTGTGCTGTTCAAAGGGATTACCGCGCAGTATCTCCTGACCACTACCTACCCGGTTTGCAATGACACAGTGGCTGTCATCTACGGGGCAGCCGGAGCACTGGGCCAGATCATGGTCCCGTGGGCCAAGCATCTGGGCGCACGTGTCATCGGCGTGGTATCGCGATCCGAGAGTGTCGAGCGGGCCCGTGCGGCCGGCTGTGATCATGTGCTGGTGTTTGACGCGGCCACACTGGGTGAACAGGTGGCGGACATCACGCGGGGCCGGAAGGCAGACGTGGTGTATGACGGCGTGGGCAGGGTTTCTTTCGATGCTTCGCTGGATTGTCTCCGCCCGCGCGGCCTCATGGTGTCGTTTGGCATGACCTCAGGCGCACCCTCACCTGTCAGCGTATCGACGCTGAATGCCAAAGGCTCCCTGTACCTGACACGCCCCTCGCTGGCGGCGCATACGGCATCGTCAGAGGTGTACCAGCAGCGTGCGCAGGAGGTGCTGCGCGCGCTAGCGGCCGGCATTATCCGCGCCGATCCGAGGCACATTTTCTCCCTTTCCGACGTACGGACAGCCCATGCGCTGCTGGAGCAAGGCAAGACAGAGGGCGCCGTTATACTGAAGCCCTGACGTCACGAGAAGTCGAGCCACCGATGGCGCATGCCGTCGTGCCGACCGCCACAATGAGCGCATTCGAAAGTCAACATGCCGACCAGATCGGGGCACTGCTAGCCTTACACGAAGGCGGCACCTTTGCCCAGGCGGGCAAGACTCTGCAACGACATCCAACCGTGATTTCAAAGCGGATCGCGGAGCTGGAGTCACGGCTTGGCGTCCGCCTGGTCGAACGCTCGACGCGGCATGTCCGATTTACTGAAGCAGGAATCCGCTACATCCAGCGGTTGCGCGAAGCAGAGACGGTGTTGGCGGATGCCGAGCGCGAGGTGTCCGAAGCTGCGGTACAAGCAACGGGAACGCTTCGTCTCGCTCTGCCGGGTGCGCTAGGGAGGCTGTGGCTGGCTCCCTTGATTACCGAATTCGTATCAATGAACCCAGATCTGATCGTTCATGCGGAATACTCCGAGCAGTTTGTGGACATCATCGCGGAGGGTTTCGATGCGGCGATTCGTGTGGGTGAGTTGACTGATAGCCGGCTACGGGCCAGGAAGCTATGTGACCACCACAGGATTCTCTGTGCTTCGCCAGAATACTTGCGCAAGCGCGGCATGCCGGAAACGCCGGCTGACTTGGTCCGCCACAATTGCCTCGGGTTCACTGGGCTTGCCACGTACCCTGCGTGGAAGCTTTCGGATGGAAGCCGTAAGGAGACGGTTACTGTGCGCGGAAATCTTTCCAGCAACGAGAATTCAACACTGCTTCTGGCAGCGGTGCGAGGTGTCGGCATCATTGCGGGCGGCGACTGGTTGATGAGCCGGGATATAGCATCGGGGCAACTCGTCCGCGTGTTACCACAATGGCGTCTTGACGCGCGTTCCGGCATCTACCTCGTCACGCCGTCGATCAAACACACACCTGCAAAATTGAAGCTATTCAAGCAATGGATTGAGGAAAAGTTTGCTCAGAAGCCGCCATGGGCTTGAGCCCGCGCCCGATGAGGATTCCAAGACGGGGGCGGCATTGCTGGAACTCTTGGTTGAAAGCATAGTTATTCGATTTGTTTTGCACAAATCAGAATTACTACAGGAGATCAACACAGCCCTCAAAGGTGCATCGTGGCATCCAGAAAGCTATCGGAAAACTGGGACGACTACCGCTATTTTCTTGCCGTGGCGCGTACCGGCACGCTGTCGGCGGCCGCAGAGCGGCTCGGCACAGAACACACGACGGTGTCCCGGCGCATTCGCTCACTGGAAAGTGGACTGAACAACCGCCTGTTCCACAAGAGCACGACAGGTTATGTCCTCACTCCAGAAGGAGAGCGAGTGCTTGAAATCGTGCAAGGCATCGAGAGCGCATTCTATACCTCTCGCGCGATGGCAGGTGCCGCAACCAATGAAGTGGAAGGCGTCGTGCGCATCGGTGCGCCTGACGGATTTGGTTCACACTTTCTCGCACCGCGGGTTCATGAACTGACCGAAGCAAATCCGCGCCTGGAGATTGAAATCTTCGCCGCGCCAAGGATCTTCAGCCTATCCAAACGGGAAGCGGATATCGCAATCAGCCTTTCCGGCGCGCAGCATCTCCGGGTAGCGTCACGACGGCTTACCGATTACCGCATGTTTGTGTATGGCTCCAAAACCTATCTGCGACATGCGGCGCCAATCAGAGGGATGCAGGACCTTAAAGACCATCCCTTTGTCGGTTATGTCGAGGAGGGACTGTTTGCTCCCGAACTCAACTATCTGCACGCAATCGATGCAGGTATTCAGCCACGCATCCGCAGCTCGGCGTTGCTGCCTCAAGTTTTCGCGACGGCGGGCGGACACGGGCTGGCAATCCTGCCCGCGTATATTGCAGCATCATTTCCCGATCTCGTTGCCGTGCTTCCCGGGCAGTTTAGCTTGACGCGGTCATTCCATATGCATGTGCACGAGGATCACCGCAAGGCAGCTCATATTCGCGTGGTGGCCAGCTTCGTCGCGAAACTGGTCCAGGAAAATTTGGCGCTATTCATGCGAGATGCATAATCGTGGCGTCCCGGTCGACGACATGGTCCAGGTCCGAACCTGCCTGGCGTGACCTTCTTTGCCGGTCTTACTTGATACCAACCACTCAGGTCGTAGCCATCGATATGCCGACCGGAACGGTCGCTTACTAGGGCACCCCACTTCGAGGCACACAAGCTCCCGGTTTCTGTGCGTGCTTCTGCAGCCCGGGCTCGTCACGGGCCGGTGCGACACTCGCGCAGATAGACGCGCGCGGTGCAGCAGCGGTCTTTTCCGGCGCAGCGACCTCGACCAGTGCCGCGGCTGAGGCCCGGCTGGAGCAGCAATCCAGGATAGCGAGCCCGGCGATCATGCATGCTACATAGATGTGCCTGACCGGAGTCATGATAAAAACGTCTTGGATTCTACGGGTGCGAGCACCATCGGCGCGTACGCGATGCCCAGGATATTTAAGCCTTGTTATGTTGTATGCAGACCTTCCCGAAATGCTGCCCGCTGGAAAGGTAGTCAAGCGCCATGCCTAATTCATTGAAATCAAACACTCGGTCAATCACCGGGCGGAGCTTGTGCTGGGCGATAGCTTTGGCCATCGCTTCGAAATCATCCCGGCTGCCGACGGTAATGCCCTGCAGTCGGATGTGACGCGTCACGACCTGCCCTAATGGCACGTTGCAATCTGAGCCGGCGAGCACACCTATCAAGCTGATCGTTCCACCGGTACGTATTGCGCGGAGGGACTGCTCGAGCGTTCCCGCACCACCCACCTCGATGATGTGGTCCACGCCAGTGCCGCCGGCGATGTCTCGTGCGACTTTTCCCCATTGCTCGTTCTCACGATAGTTTATGGTTTCGTCCGCACCCAGCGCATGCACTTTCGCAAGCTTTTGATCGCTCGAAGATGTGGCAATGACACGAGCACCAAGGAGCTTGGCGAATTGTAGGGAAAAAAGTGAAACGCCCCCAGTCCCTTGGATCAGCACCGTGTCGCCCGGCTTGATTCGCCCTTCCGTGACCAAAGCCCGCCAGGCAGTTACCGCAGCAGTCGGGAGCGTTGCAGCCTCAACGTCTGTCAGATGGCTTGGCGCTGCACAGACGCCCTCCGCCGGGAGCACAATATAGTCCGCCATCGTGCCATCTTGCTCACAGCCCAGGCTAAACCGGAAGCGGGCATTGTCGGGCGCACCACTCAGCCAGCTTTGGTAGAAAACCGGACACACCCTTTCCCCGACCTTAACCTGCGTGACGCCTTGTCCTACTGCGTCAATGATGCCGACACCATCGCTTAGCATCACCAGGGGTAACTCTTGCATCCTTTTGCCATAGCCGCGAAGTGGGATGATCAAGTCTCGGTAGTTCAATGCGTTCGCCGAGATTTTGACGCGGACCTGCCCGTCCCTCGGTATTGGTAATGGACGTTCACTAATGCGAATGTTCTCCCTCTTCCATTCGCCTTCAACCTGGCATACCCGCATGGCGTCTCCTGATCTCTTGCTGCAACTGTCGTGTGGGTCTCGGACGAGCGTGCACTTCGCCTTGTGGCGATATGGGGCGGCACGAGTTCATCATGGATTGATAAAGGAGGAAATTCAACTGGATGTTGACCGATTATGTGCACATGTAATCTGCATGGCATGCTCGAATAGGGTGGGATTCACTGTAGTACTGGTCAGCTTGTATACGTAGTTCGAGCGCGAGCAATCATGTGTTTCCGTGCCTGCGGCTAACTCTTAGAATCTCCAAAGCGCCTTGAAACTGACTTGAGCACGCTCCGCGACGCGGCGCAATTCCGGCGCGTGGTCGGGGTTGCCCCAATTGGTCGGCAGCGCTCAGTCGCCAGTCGTGCGCGCACCCCTATTTATACGGCGGCAACGCATGCCCTCGGCAGTAGAATGGCACGCTAGCGGACTTTGCAAGGTTTCCCAGTATGGAAGCGGCAGCTACTCCGAGACGCAGGTGGCCCAGACGTTCAAAGATTGGACCATCGTGGCCAACGCTGTCCGACACGCCTGATGACTACACGTCCTATCTGGCCTTCTTATTTGGCGAGCGGATGGCCGAGGAGGTTCGGGGAGGCGCTGCCGGCAAGCGCGTCAACAACCATACCATGGGCCACTACGTGGACGCCTTGCTCAAGCGATAGTGCGAACGCGCTAGCGTCTCTTCCAGCTTACCTTTGGGGCGTGACCGCCGCGCAAATCCTCGGCGGCGCGCTCGCTCATCTGGCGCGGCGAGCTCCTGGTACAGTTCCCGCAAACTGTGCCGCTCGCTGGCCGCGGCGCATTCCTGCGTGCGGCTCATCTGCGCGCCAAGCCCCGCTCCAGCTCTAACCGGAACTGGGTGCCCAGATCTTCTAGCTGGCGCCGGTCCACCCCCCCCCGCTCCGTCCGACTTCCCTAGCCAGGCCCGCGGCGCGGGGGCTCACCCGGAGGCAACGGGTGTTCGCACGGCCCGCAGCTTTGGTTCGTTGCCTGACGCTGACGGACCAACTCCTTCGACTGGCTGAGGCGGGACAACACTGAAGTAGTCGCTGAGAATTGTCTTCAAATCCACGTCCTTGAATGCAAACCGCAAGGATGCCACGGGTGCTGAGAGGTCGGTCTATCGTCAATCACCGTGGGCCGCACGTCCAGGCGGGGTGAGTCCACACTGCCCTAGCCTGTCTCGGTGCTAGAACGGGCGTTATGTGCAAAAGTACGCGGCTAAGCCTCAGCCCGTTAGGTATGCCCCCTTCGTTGAAGCTTACTGGAATCAGTTCTCCGGCGCAGGCTCCCGACGCTTGCGAATCCACTCGGCAAACGCTTCGTCTTCGATGCGGTAGTCGCCCATGGCCAGACGGGTCACGACGTTATCGGCAAGCAAACGGCGCAGTGCATGGGCCGTGGTGTTCCTGGTGGCAGGCTTGCCAAGCATGGTACTCAGCTTTTCGAGTGTGGCGCTGGAGTGCAAATCGGACTCGCCGCGTGCTAGCAGGTATAGAATTGCCCGGTCAGCGGGCTTAAGCTGGCGCCACTGAGTGAGCGAGTGTTCGTCTGAGAAGACTGAAGCCTTTGTGTAGGCAAGTGCTGCGACGTCTCCCTGCGGTTGATAGAGCATGTACCTTTCGATAAACCGTTTGAAGAACTCCGGGGTGCGATGCAGTTCGTCGAATGCGCGCATGCCCTGCTCCAGCGTTAGCTTCTGACGCGCCATGCTATTCAGGAGCTTGACTGTGAAGGCAACGAACTCATCGCCAAGCAAGGGGAACGGCTCGAGAGGTGCCCAGTTGAAGAACGGCTCCGACGCCCTCGCGAACATGGCGCGAAGGGTCGTCTCGGAACTGCCGGCAAAGATGACTTTGATGCGATCCTTGCGGATATCGAGCGCGGCGCGCAGGGCGTGAGCGAAATCGCTGTGGTCCGCGCCGGCCAGGACTTGGGCTTCGTCAATCACGAGGAGCAGCGGCTTCTTGGTGCGGTCGAGCTGCTTGAGTACTTCATGCAGCGCCGCGGTCCTGTCTACGCCAGCCTTTCCTAGCTCGGCTTCCAATGAACCCTCTACCCCACCTGGAATTTTCGCGCTGGCCTTCAACTTCCTGACCGGGGCGCGAAGCTTGGACAACATTGCGGCAGCTCCTTTAGGTTCGAGGGCGTCGCCAAGCGCTGCCACAAGGGCATTTTCAGGCGAGGTACGGCTATCCCAGAGGTTTGTGTACGCTGTGAGGTAACCATGCTCAACGGCCGCCGGCATCAGGTCTCGGCGCAAGAACTCGGTCTTTCCCATTCGCCGGCGAGCGAACAGCCCGCGGGCTGCGGATAGTTTTAAGTCAAACGCATGCAGATACGCGTTCGCCAACTCGGGGCGGCCAAAGTGCCAGGGATCGGGCAAGCTCTTCTCTTCAGTTCTCATGAGATCTGAGAATTCTCAAAATTCGTGAGAAGTCATGATACAAGTCGCTCAGCGACGCGTAAAGGGCTAGCGTGCGGGCTCTGCCTTTTGAACGTTGGGAGCATCCGATGGGCGGCACCAGCACCTGTGGTGGAACCAATAACCACCGACGTGACAGGCTACGCCTCAAATCCAGAAGGGCTAAGGGTGGTCCATCGCGCGACCGCTGCTTTCAGACAAGTGCGGTAAGCACAACGTTATCGGACCTTTATTGCCATGCACCCGGGTCACGCTCTTCTCCCCGCCAATGCCTTGCGACGGACAGCGTTGCGTGCAACGGCGGTAACCGGCCATTTTCGGCCATTGACGCCGAAGCCGCGAGCGGCCGGAATGGGTCGATCACAGCCGGCCGCCGCCAGTTCAGCGGATCACCGGGGCGATCAGGCGCTTGCCGGCCAGCTACGGCCGTAGCGGAGCGTGGAGTGAACAGCTGAGAATCGGCCAGCGCGGACGTTCAGCCTGCTATCTCCCAACGGCATAGTGGGTCGGCAACGGCCATCTCCTCAATGTCGGGGGAGGGCTGCCGCGCCCGCGGATGCCGATGCGCAACACGTGAGGAAGTTCGCGGCCCATTGAGATCCGGAAGGGTGAAATACGCGACGGCCACCTCGATCCTGTGCCGGCCTGCGGGGTACCGCCTTCCCTGCTTCTCCCGCCGGACCCGAGCCGCGTTGCGTCGCCTGGGCTGCATAAGCCCTGTAATTTGTAGGATTCTGTCCGACAGCAACCCGGGCCGCTTTGGGGGACTATTACAGCAGCCTCTGCCCCATGCCTGTTCATGTCTGACTCCGGACGCCCTTCCAGCCCCCGCCCCGTGACCGAGCTGCACGATATCTTTCGCACGCTCGTCGAAACGATTTCGGACTACGCGATCTTCCTGCTCGATACGGACGGCAAAATCACGAGCTGGAATCGCGGTGCACAACGGATCAAGGGTTACGAGGCGTCAGAGATCATTGGCTCACATTTCTCGCGCTTCTATCCCGAGGATGCGATCGCGCGCGGCTGGCCGCAGAAGGAACTGGAACTGGCCCGGCGCCATGGCCGCGTCGAAGACGAAGGCTGGCGCGTGCGCAAGGACGGGACCCGGTTCTGGGCCAATGTCGTGATCACCGCACTGCGCAACGAAGCTGGTGAAATCATAGGTTTTGCCAAGGTCACGCGCGACATGACCGAGCAGATGCAGAACGCCGCGAAGTTGCGGGAGAGCGAGGAGACCTTCCGGCTGCTGGTCCTGAACGTCAAGGATTACGCGATCTTCATGCTCGATCCGCACGGCAATGTCGTGAGCTGGAACGCCGGCGCCGCGCAGATCAAGGGCTATCGGAGCAGCCAGATCGTCGGGCGGCACTTTTCGGCCTTCTATCTGCCCGAGGATGTCGCCGCCGGCAAGCCGGAACGGCTTATCCAGCGAGCGCGCGAACAGGGCAGCGTGCAGGACGAGGGATGGCGGATGCGCAAGGACGGGTCGCTGTTCTGGGCCAGTGTCACGCTCACCGCCATCTATGACGAGCATCGCCAGTTGCGTGGCTTCGCCAAGGTGACGCGCGACATGAGCGAACGCAAGCGGCTCGAGGAAGTCGAGGCTTCGGCGCGCCGGATGAAGGAGTTCCTGGCCTTGCTGGCCCACGAACTGAGAAATCCGCTCGCGCCCATGTCCAGCGCCACGTCGATCATGGAGCGCGCGCCGGACGATTTGTCGCTGGTCAAGGCGAATCTTGGCATTGTCGGCCGCCAGTTGCGGCATCTGACCCGGCTGGTGGACGACTTGCTCGACGTCGGCCGCATTGCCGCGGGCAAGCTCGAACTGCGCCGCTCTGTCATCCCGATCCGCGAAGTCATCGCGGCCGCCATTGAAGGAAGCATGCCGGCGATCGAGGCTCGGGGGCAACGCATCGAAGCGCAACTCGATGACTCGGATTTCCAGGTCTTCGGCGATCTCACGCGCCTGGCGCAGGTGCTGCAGAACCTGCTGATCAACGCCTCCAAGTTCTCCGCCGAGGACACCACGATCAAGCTGCACTGCAGCCTGAACGGCCGCATCGGACGAATATCGGTTATCGATCAGGGATGCGGCATCGCCGCGGACAACCTGTCGGAGGTATTCAACCTCTTCGTGCAAGGCGGACAACCGGGCCAGACCAGTTCCAACGGGCTGGGCATCGGGCTGTCGCTGTGCCGGTCGATCATTGAACTGCATGAGGGATCGATCAGTGCCGCCAGCCAAGGGCTTGGGCTGGGCAGCACATTCTCGATCCTGCTTCCGATCATCACCGAACCGCGGACATCGATGGCGCCCTTGCTGCGCCGCCCGCAGGAAGGTCTCAACATCCTGCTGGTCGACGACAACCGCGATGCCGCCGACAGCATGGGCCTGCTGCTGCAGATGACCGGCCACTCGGTCAAGGTCGCCTACGACGGCGTGACGGCACTGCGCAGCGTCGAGGATTTCACGCCCGACGTCGCGCTCATCGACCTGGCTATGCCGGATATGGACGGCTTCGAACTGATGCGCGAACTGCGCGACTACGCCCATCTGCATCACACCCGCTACTACGCGCTCACCGGCTTTGGCGATCCCGGCATCAAGGAAGACACGGCACGCGCCGGTTTCGACGGGCATCTGGTCAAGCCGGTGGATATCGACGCCATGACCGAAATCCTTCAGAAGACCGAGCACCGGCCCGCGGCCCCTTAGTTTATGGATGCTCTGCACAAACGCGAACCGAGTGTGCTTGTTCCCTCTCGGCGGCGCCCGGAATTGGGATGCATCCGCCAGTTCCAACCGGTTGTAGCGAAAGCCGAACTGATCGGCGGCCTTTGAAGCGCTGGCGCATCAGGTCCGCCCCCTGTACACCACTGCGCGGCGCGAAGCTGGCATCTGGTCCTTGCGGCCGCGCATCTCGCGTACAAGGTACATTTCGCGCTCGGCCCGATCCGGCGCATGCACCTGCAGCCATTCATCAAACAGCGGACGCACTGCCCAGGGCAAGCCAGGTCCGGCTCCATGACGAACGGAATGACTGGTGCCATGCTTACTTCGACCGTTTGCGGTCGGTGATGCCTGTGAGCGACTGCCAAACACCTGAAATCTCCCGCCGAGGTCATGGAGAGTTGGATGGCCGGATCGGGACGGACACCGTCAATCACCACCGTTGGAGAGTCCTGGCAAATGCCCCCTCAAAAAAAGTCCCGGACCCACATAATCTGGTTCGGGCCGGACGCCACCCGCCCTCACCGGCCACGTAGGCGGCGTCGAGCAAGCTGCCGGTTCCTTGTCGCCGCCGGCACCACTCCGTTCTGGTGCACCTGCCGCCCCGAGCGCCTTGGCACCGAAAAGCTGACGGTGTAGTGGCCGAGCCTCCGCCCTTCGAGCCAGAGAACCCATGGTGCGGGCGTGTGGGCTTGTCACGTCAGGATGTCGTCGTAATAATGAGGGCGGTTTTCCAACGGTGCCTTACATCACGATATGACGAAAGCCCGACGTCTGAGGCTCACGGCAGCGGCCATGGGACCTGAGTTATCCGAAGCCGAGTATGTCAACCAGGCGTTGGAGCAATTCAAGGCCTTCAGCCTGATCCCGGGGATCGTCGGGCCCTACACTGCTGAGTCATTGGTCTGGCAGGACGTCAGGTACTACTACTACGTTCATGCCCGGGACTACATCGGCCAACGCCGTCTCATTGAGGTGTTTGTCGTAACCGACCAGCGAAAACTCGAACCGGTGCTGGCATTTCAATACCCGCCGCCCTTTCGCGGGCTGTTCCCCGATGATTTTGCGCTGCTTCACAGCGACGACCCATGGGCGGAGGCAACCGAAGTCCAAGAACGCGCTTAACGCAGGGACTTGCTCGCTCCCGAGCACTTACAGGTCTCCACCATGCCGCTAGCCATTTTTGAGAACAGCCCGCTGGAGCTCACTACCATCCTGCTTCGGCACCACGGCATCCACCGCGGGCTGTGAAGCTTGACTGTGATTTTTCACGTTCAAGGCAAAAATATTCGCTAGGACGACCTTAATGGCGCTGAAATTGAGCAGCTCCATGGCTCGGAGCCACGACGGCAAGCGGCCGCGACCGAGGCTCTGCGATTGAAGTCCGTCGCTATATGCCTATAACACAGGAACGCTGACCAGTCCGGAGATGCAGCCATGCGGCTCTCAGACTTTATCTTGGGAAACCTTGAGCCGATTGCGGCACAGTGGGAGGCGTTTGCGGCCACCCTTGTACCGGCAGCGGAACATATGGGACCGTCGGAACTGCGCGAGCATGTCGAGCAGCTGCTCAAAGACGTGGCAGCGGACTTGCGGACGGCGCAAACTCGGGACGCCCAACGCGAAAAGTCAATGGGACTGGGCGATGGGCTTGTCAATCCGGCCGGAGAAACAGCCGCCCAAAAGCATGGCGCTCTACGGGCGCGGGCGGGCTTCAACGTGAACCAGCTTGCCGCTGAGTATCGCGCCCTGCGTGCATGCGTGCTTCGCCTGTGGATCGACGACTGCGCGCCCGAAATTCCCTTTGTGGACGACATGATTCGCCTCAATGAAGCGATCGATCAGGCACTCGCCGAATCTGTCACATCTTTCAGCGCGCAGATTGAGCAGAATCGCAACCTTCTGCTGGGAATGCTGGGGCACGACATGCGCAGCCCGCTCCAGACAATCCAGGCCACTGCTTCGCATCTGGCGATACTGAATGCCGGGGAACAAGTATCCAATGCGGCCGCGCGCCTGGTACGCAGCGGGGCCCGGATGCAAGCATTGCTTGACGACCTGACTGATTTCAACCGGACCAAACTTGGCTTGGGCGTCAATGTAAGCCCTTCGAACGTCAATCTGGCTGATGTGTTCGCTGATGAGTTGGACGCGTTACGCGCCATTCATCCTGACAGGAAGCTCGAATTACAGGTGAGCGGTGATGCGCAGGGGAATTTGGATGGTTCTCGCCTGCAGCAGTTGCTTGGCAATCTGGTTCTCAATGCCATCCAGTATGGCGCGCCCGATACGCCGGTCCGCGTGACAGTGACTGGCGACGCGACACATATCCGTATCGACGTCAGCAACCGCGGCGCTGCGATCGGGACCGCAACCCTGGCCAGCATCTTCGCCCCTCTGATGCGGGGGCCGCGACCGAGAAGTGAAGATGAGCAAAGAGGTAGCCTCGGATTAGGTTTGTATATCGCAAGCGAAATCGCCAAGGCGCACGGCGGCGCGATCGAAACGCGATCCGATGGGAAGGAGACCACCTTTTCAGTGTCACTGCCGCGGGATCCCGGCCGGTAAGGCGGGGTACCGACAGGCTGCTGCAGCGAGGCACGATGCAGCGTGGGAAGCCGCCATTCATCTGCAGAGTTCAAATGGCGCCTTCGGGTCGGCAGTTGCCTCTAGAGCTGGCAAGCCCCTACCCAGGTAGGCCGAGGGCAGAGGCCGGCCATCAACGGACTTTAAGCCGCAGTCTCATACGGACATTCAAACGCCCCTCCGCTACCTGAATGCCTTTCTTCACCCACAACTGCCTCGACCAGCTTGGAAGCAAGGATTGCTTACAAGATGGGCATGCGCTCGCGTCGACTGCGGGCGCGCGGGCCGCCGAGGGAAACCATGCCTGGCCCGGTCCGCAAGCGCCAGTTGGCCAGGCGGCCTGAGCGAGCGGGCTAAATCCACTGTCGTATTCCGCCTGCCGGCAACGTAGTGATCCAACTATGCGCCGGTCGACAGGATTATCTTACCCACGCTTTGGTTCGACTCCATGCGCCGGTGCGCTTCGGCGGCCTGAGCCAGCGGGTACACGCTGTCCACCACCGGCACCAGTCCGCTCTCGGTAAAGCCCGGCAGCCAGCGCTGCGCGAAGCGCGCGACCATCTGCCGCTTGACTTCCGGCGTACGCGATTTCATCACCGTGCCGATGATCTGCAGATGGCCGTAAAGCAGCCGCTCCAGTGGCAGATTGGCACCTTCTGCGCCGCCAAGCAGGCCGACCTGCACCAGCCGGCCGCCATTGGCTAGCGACAGGACGTTTCGTTCCAGGTAGGAACCGCCGATGAAATCAACGATCACGTCCACGCCTTTGCCACCGGTTTCGCGCTTTACCACCTCGCCGAAATCCTCGGCCCTGTAGTCGATCAGCACGTCCGCGCCGAAGCCGCGAACGCGCGGCAGCTTGCCGCTATTGGCCGTGGCGAAGACCCGCGCGCCCGCCGCACGCGCTAATTGCACGGCGGCCGAGCCCACGCCGCTCGCGCCCGCGTGGATCAGCACCTTGTCGCCAGCCTGCAGACGACCCAGGTGCAGCAGCGCCTCGTGCGCCGTGACGAACACCTCTGGAATCGCGGCGGCGTGCACGTAGTCAAGCCCGTCGGGGATGCGCATGGCCTGCCGGTAGTCGATGCGCGCCACCTCGGCATAGGCGCCGCCGCCCACGATGCCCATTACGCGGTCGCCAGTCGCAAAGCCGGCCACCTCTGCGCCGGCAGCGATCACCTCGCCGGCGATCTCCAGGCCCATCACCGTGGAATCGCCAAAGCTTGCGCGCCCATAGCCGCCGCGGCGGTGGATGATGTCGGCGCGGTTCACGCCGGCGGCGTGGGTGCGCACCAGCAGATCCTGCGGGCGCATTTCTGGCACGGGCAGATCACGCAGTTGCAGGACGTCGGCCTCGCCGAAGTCCTCGAAGTCGATGGCTTTCATGGGAATGTCCTTTGGATGGGCCGGAGACTGATGGGGAGTTTGGCGATACGCGGCCCGGTTTCTGTGCCAAGGCCTTAATGTAGGTCGGCGCGGTGATGCAGTCATGCTGATATATTCGCCTTCAGCAATGCATTTTTGCATCACCTCATTTGCCTCCTCCCAAGGATCCGATATGAACTGGGACGACACCCGTGTATTCCTAGCCGTGCAGCGCGAGCGCACTCTGCGGCGCGCGGCCAAGGTAGTCAACATGGACCAGGCCACCGTGGGCCGGCGTATCGCCGCACTAGAGCACGCGCTGGGCGCCACGCTGTTCCTGCGCACCTCCGATGGATACGTGCTGACCAGCGCGGGCGAGAACGCGCTCAGGTCCGCCGAGAAGATGGAGCAGTCGGCCCACGAGCTGGCCCGGCAGGCGCAGGGCATCGATACCCGTCTGGAAGGCGAGGTGCGCGTGACCACCACCGACACGCTGGCGCTGGCGTTCCTGATCCCGGCCATCGAGCGGTTGCACGCCGAGCACCCGGACGTGCGGGTGCTGCTCAACACGTCCACCCAGATGATGAACCTGGCCCGGCGCGAGGCGGATATCGCGGTGCGCACGATCAAGCCCGAGAACCCCGACCTGGCGGCCCGACTGCTGGCCCGCTGGACAGTGGGGCTGTACGCATCGAGGACATACCTGAAGCGGCACGGCGAACCGGCCGCCGGCACCGGCTTCGCCGGGCACGACCTCGTCATCTACCAGCCCCACACCAGCGGCAGCCGCCTTCCGACGCTGGTGGGTGAGCCGACCCACGCAGGCCGGCTTGTGTCGGCGGTCAACTCTAGCCTGATGCTGCGCGCGACGATCCGGGCCGGAATTGCCATCGGCGAAGTGCCGGTGCACCTGGCCGAGCGCGACGGACTGGTGCGGATCTGGCCCAAACGCGAGCGTGCACAGCCCTACGAGGTATGGCTGGTCACACATCAGGATCTGCGCCACACCGCCAGGGTGCGGGCGATGATCGACGCCATTGTGGCGGAATTCGAGGGCAGCCGCTGAGCACTTGGGGGGCAGCCACAAAGATACCAAGTTGCCAGGAATTTCTGAAGAACACTTCCTAGGCCTTGGACGGCCGAGCCGGCCGAATGAGCGGTCGTCCGCAGACGGGTGCGCGAATGACCTTGAGCGCCTTCTCGGGCCAGTTGGAGATTGGCAAGCGACATCTGCCAGCCGCTTGCCAGCCGGCGCTTCCCGGCCATTTTCCGACGCTCGTCGGCGTATGCGCGCGGACACTCGAACGGCCGCTCTGCCTTGCCAACGGACTTCATCGAGCAGAATGAACCGACTGCGGTTGACAGGAATTTCACTGCACTCGCTGCACTGACGTTGAGCCGCGATTATGTTCTCGTGGCATCGAATGGCAGGACGGCGAAGCCTAAACCGAACAATGAAATTGCCTACTGTAAATGGTTCACCGGCGAGGCGGTAGGAAGCGTCACGGCCAGCCCGATGGCCAAAGTGATCGTCCAAAGCGTTCTAGCTCTCACGCGGGCCTGAGCGCATCCTTGGCTGGGGAAGATCTGCACAACGCGTCTTCTGCGGTGGCAGGACGCGCAGTCCGTCCAGATATGAGCCGGGAGCGGGTCAGTTGCCCCGTTCTTCGCCACGACGCGGCAGACGCACGTCAAACGCGGTCTCTGTCTGGTCGGAGCGCGCGTCGATCGATCCGTGATGGGCCTTGGCAATTTCGTTCGCGATATACAGCCCGAGTCCGAGGCCCGTCCGCGTTTTTGCTCTCCTGATCTGGGCCTCTGCTCAGCGGGTCAAACTTTCGCTCCAGCGTCAGCCGGTCAATGGCGGGGCCGGTGTTCGTCACCTCGAGACGAACGTCCTCGTCAGAGCCGGTTACTGCAACGCGGACCGGGCTGTCTGTGGCGCCGTACCTGATCGCATTGAGCACGAGGTTAGAGAGCAGTTGCTGCAGGCGCAAGCCGTCCCAAACACCCTGCACGTCGCCCTTCACCTCAAGATCGATGCGGCGGTCTGGATGAGCTGCTCGCAACTGGTCCACGGTATCGCCAACCACGTTAGCCAGGTCAACGTCATTGGGAGCGATGTTGATACCCAAGCCGAGCTTCATTCGATTGAAATCGCACAGATCATCCAGAAGAGAATTCATGCTGGCACCGCTTCGAATCAGGCGGGCAGCCGCTTCTGATACCTTTTCCCCGGCGTTTAGCGCCGCCAGATATGAGGCGGTCATCTGGATGGTATGGAGTGGACTGCGCATATCATGCCCAAGCATTCCGAGCAGCAGATTGCGAGACTGCTCTACCTCCGCATTGAAAAAATCCACCGATTCCGCGACTGCTTGATCTATAGCCTCGTTGAACCGCATCATGTCGTCCAGATCCGCGGCGACCAACTGAAATTCGTCGATCCACAAACGCAGCACGCTGACGCGCAGCGCCCGGTACTCAGCGACCAACTGGTTGATGCTGAAGCCAGCGCGCGCCCCCATGATGGCGTGTGATTGCGCGGCAGTCTCCGGAGCGCCCGACAGCTTGAGGGATCGCCCCATTGATTTTTCGCGTTGAGCCTCGCTCGTTTGCGGGGTCATTAAATCCTTGGCCACGGCCTGCAGGATCTGCGGTGCATGGTCACGCAGCGAGAGCGAGTCCAGGCTTCTTGCGGCCGGCAGCAGAGTGGTCGCAAACGCTTTCCATTCCGCCAAGATGTGCCGCATGTCCCGCAAGATGAAGTCAGCAAGCCGCATGTCTCCTCCTCGAGAATTCACGAATTAGGCGAGACCAAAAATGCACTTTTGAAGTCTTTAGCTTATGCTACTTGTCGGCTGTTGAAGTCGCGTCAAAAGCTCAACAGCGGTCTGCGTGACCGTTTCGGCGCTCACGTCGGATGATAGCTCCTGGGCGACCTTGGCCGTCGTGCCCTGCGTGACTCCGGTGTTCCCGTTCCGCAATCCGGCGGCGAGCCGAAAAAAAGCCCGCGAAGGTCGCGGGCCGCATGGGTAGTCAAGGGGTCATCACAACATGGCCAGACTATGCATGAATGTCTGAGACATTTCTGCCCCTCTGTTGCGGGACTAAGTCTCTGAGGACGTCAGCGTTCAGCACCGGTAGGTCTAGCCACCAGCTTCCGCTACTCGCTTGCCCCTTCCCGGCCCCGAAAGAGACGGTCACCGCAGTCTCCTTATTGAGTGCGGCAACGGATAGATGCATGCTTAGCGATGTGGCCAGCCAAACTTGAGGGGGTGCTTCATGACGCAGCGAGCACGGGATCTTTATCGGAGTTCCAATGGCGACCGATGGTCGCTGGTTCGCGACCTGGATTCAGGACGAGTGTTCATCCGGCATGAGCCCAACATGCCATCGGGCGGCCAGACATCCGAAATAGCCATCGGTGATTTCCTCGCGCGCGATGCGCACGGACCAGAGCATGCCGAGTTGTTACGGCTTATCGGAACGCTTGTCGAATCCGGCTGACGTGCCCGGTTGGCAAAGAGGCCGCAGTGGGTATCAGGCTCCGTCCGACACGGCTATGTCGCGGTCGGAATGCCCATTATTGGGCACCCCCGCACAGATCCCGGCGTGCGCGACTCGCGCACCGGGCTCCTGCCTGGGGTGTTTGCGATGCAGAAAGGCCGATTCCCACGATGCTCGTCTTGGCTCCATGCTTGAATGATGCCCGGGCGGACTTTGGGGCCGCCAGCGACCGAATTGGTGATCAACTCATTGATTCTCAAGAAGCCGCAGTCTCACGAATTTGGTTTCCCCCCATTGTTGTAGGAAACCGGAATTAGCTGGACTGGCGTGAAATTTGTGGCGAGTTGACTCGAACAAGGCCCCTGACCAAGATACGCCCTTATGCTCTGCAGAGCATAAGCCATTATCTTGCAGGACCCCAATGACATGGCGCATGGCCACATCGCCCAACTAAGCGGAACCCGTCATCGCATTGCGCTCCAGTACTTCTGGCAGTGTGTTCCGTTCCAACACCGATGCCAGGCTGGTGTCCAAGCGAAGGATCAGGCCATTGCAACGCGGCTGAAAAGCGGATACTTCGCGGCAGAATGCTGACAATGACCGTATGAGCACGGACTTCTTAGATGGCGGACTCGAAAGATCCAGATTGGCGGAACTCGTGCTGCCGGAAATCACTATGTTGACTGGTGTCAACGGGAATATAGGTCCGCACATCTCCCCGGAGCACCAGCAGTGCGGCTTTCGTGTGAGTCGCTGCCATGGCGGAATGCAACTGGGCCGCAGTAGTGACCGCGATGCCGTTGACGGCAAGAATCACATCGCCCGGCAGAATGCCCGCTCGGCGCACTGCACCCCTGGCTTGCTCAACCAGCACGCCCCCGTTTATTCCGCTTGCATAAGCCTCTGAAGCAGCAAGACGACGTACCTGGAGTTCCGGGCCATTTCCGCCTGTGGCATCCGGCTCGACGCGGTTCGCCGGGAAAGCGAGCGATGGAGGCGCGCCGATGACGACAGCGACGGTTTTTAGCACTCCGTTTCGCACCACGCGCAGCCGGCTCTTGCTTCCCGGTAGCAGGTCGCCGACTGCCATTGCCAGCGCCATCGCGTCGGCGACCCGCGCATCGCCAATCTGTACGATCACGTCGCCAACCTTCACCCCCGCTTGCGCGGCAGGGCTGTCCGGTTCTACCAAGTCGATCAACACACCGGCGACAGCCGGTAAGCCGAAGGCCTCGGCCAGGTCCTGATCGACATCCTGTACGCCGACCCCAAGGTGGCCGCGATTGACATGGCTGGATGCAACGAGCTGTTGCGCGATGCGCATGGCCGGGGTGATCGGAATCGCGAAGGACAGGCCCTGGAATCCACCGGTCATCGTGAAGATATGGGTACTGACGCCGATGACCTCACCGTTAGCGTTGAGCAGCGGCCCACCGGAGCTTCCCGGGTTGACGGCCACATCGCTCTGGATCAGCGGTATCGGCGCGGCGCCGGCCGTGATAGTTCGCCTGACGGCGCTGACAATGCCGAATGAGGCGCTGTTCTGAAAGCCGTACGGCGCACCGATCGCCACGACCCAGTTTCCGGTGCGGACCCGTGACGAATCGCCTATCGTCGCGACAGGGAGGTGGTCGCCCTGAATGCGCAAGACCGCAATGTCACTGCGCAGGTCGCGTCCGACCAACGTGGCATCGAACTCACGACGGTCGGGCAGCTTGACGCGTACGAAGCTGGCGCTCTCGACCACGTGCGCGCAGGTCAGGATCAACCCTGCCGGGCTGAAGATGAATCCTGAACCGTTGCCGCCAAGAACCTTCTGGCTATTTTCTGATGGCGAGTATGCACCCGAGTATGCGCGTTGGGTCCACCGGATACGGATATCACCAAGGGCGGGACCGGGAGTCGCTTGCCCGAGATAGGAACGCCCGTCCGAGCTCGCGCTGATACTCACGACAGCGCTACCGGATGTCCCGATCACGCGGGCAAGGTCCGGAGGGGGGACCGTGCTTTGTCGGCCAAGTCCATGGGCACAAGCCGCGACCATGACGGGCAACGCACACGCCAGAAGAGAACGCAGCATTTCGTTCGATTTCGCGTAACGGCTACACAGCATCTAGGCGTGGGAGTCGTACCCTACACCTAACGCCCTACAAGTTTGACGACGCTCGGTCACGCCGGTTCCGGCGGCGCCGTCCATGGCGCGCGAGCAGCCGCTTCCGGACTACGCGGGCTGATCTTGAAAGAGGTGGCTGGCTACCAGCAGCACAGGCACGGGTGCGGTAGACAGAACACGCGCCGCGACTGAACCCAAGATCGCCGCGAGGAATGCCCCGCGGCCGTGCGTGCCCATAACGATCAGATCGGCGTTGCAGGCGCAGACGACCTCCAGGATCTGAGGGGCTGCTTCGCCGACGCGGCAGTGTTCGGTGACAGTGCACTGCGCCGTCTTGAGGATGGGCCGCAAGGGGGTGAATGCTTCCTCTGCCGCCTCGCGCGCCCATTGGTCCATCTGTGTTCTGGAGAAATAGGCCTGTGGCCTACCGGTAAGCTCTGGAAAGGCGTGTATCAGATGGACTTGCAAAGGCCTTTCGAACAGGCCGGGAGTCACCAGCCTTCGCGCCGCCGCGATGCTGTGCGGCGAGCCATCGCTCGGGAGGGCCACGATTGTCATGATTGTGGAATAGCAGGCCGCTGTGGCCGTGAGTAAGGCGCCTATCGGTTGGACGCGCGATCTGGGGAGCAGTTCGCTCCCCCTGTCCCGACACAGCTATCGACAAGCCCTTATCGCTGCCTCGAGCCTCTCCTCATACCGAATCCGTTGCTCGATTTCGGCCAGAGCAGCCTTGCCTTTGGTGTAGATGTCGGCCTCGGGATCTATCGAGTCCAGCGCCCATGCTGGACGATCAACCTGCTGGACCTGACATCGGACCTGCGGCGGGCGGGCCGCCGTTTCGAGCTCGGCTGCACATCCGCAGAGCAGAATCGTGATCCACTGCGCACAACAGGTCGCGTGTATCCACAGCGTCGAGGAGCCAGCCCGCTTCGGGAGTCTCATTGTTCTCTCCGACGCTTGATCGTGTCGGTTAGCAAACCGTCGAGCTTCTCGCATGCGCTGGCGGAATCCGCGACCAGCGGCCGGCGCGAATGATCGCTCGCCCATTTTTGCGCCAGCTCGGCTTGCATTCTGGCAAGGGCCAGATCGTCTTGCGCGGTGGCGAGCGCGGCGTCCGCCTCACTCATCCGTTCGGTCATGATTGCCGTGAGGTCCTGCTCGGTCTTCCCCGCGAGCACGAGGCTCTCCTGGCACGACCGGAATCGCGCCTCGCTGACGTCCAGCTTTTGGCCATACGCCCTGAGCGTATCCGTCGTATCGGTGAGTACAGGGCTATACCACGCATGGGTGCCCGCTATCCCCAAGGCGAGTCCGAAAACGCCAGCTACGATGCAACGCCATCGCTTTGCGGTGCGCGGGTCCATGATGTGCTTGGTCCCATATAAGGATTCGACGTTTCCTGCCGTATTCGCCAGCCAGCTCTGCTCGATTCGCTTCCATTGAAAGTGCAGGCGTTCACCTCGTTAATCCGGCATGCTGATCCAAGAGCAAGGCCGTGTTAACCAGCGCAATATGGGACAGCGCTTGCGGGAAGTTTCCGGCCATGCGACACATGACCGGATCATATTCTTCGGCGAGCAGACCGACATCATTGCGCAACAAAAGGAGGCGCTCGAACAAAGTTCGGGCGTCGTTCCATCGGCCCGCCAGCGCATAGGCGTCGGCTAGCCAGAAGCTGCAGGCCAGAAAGGTGGCTTCCTGGCCCGGCAGTCCATCCGGAGCTCGCGATGCAACGTAGCGGTGCACGAGGCCATTTACCTGCAGTTCTTCTTCAACTGCACGGATGGTGCCAAGCATGCGTGGATCCTTGCCATCGATGAAACCGACCATGGGCAGCAACAACAGGCTGGCGTCGCAGGTATTGCCCCCGTACCGCTGGACGAAGCTGTGGCGAGCCGGATTGAAGCCATTGGCCACCACATCCGCGTGAATGGCCGCGCGAACCCTCCGCCAGCGGGACACGGGCGCTGTTAAATCATGCTGTTCAACCGTCTTGATCGCCCGGTCCAGTGCGACCCATGCCATGACCTTGGAGAACGTGAATTGATGGCGTCCGCTGCGGACTTCCCAGATGCCTGCGTCCGGCTGGGTCCAGATTGATGCCACATGCTCGACGAGCGCCCGCTGCAGGGCCCACGAGGCGTGGTCCAGGGGCAATCCGCCCCGGCGAGCCTGAAAGAGGGTATCGAGTACCTCTCCGTAGACATCGAGCTGGAGTTGTGTCGAAGCGAGGTTGCCGACGTGAACAGGCCGTGCCCCGCAATAACCCGGCAGCCAGTCCAGTTTCCATTCCCACAGATGACGCTCGCCACCAACACCGTACATGATCTGGGACTGCCCGCCACCGCGCGTACCAGCCAGCCGCGCCAGGCCTGCGCCTCGGCATAATATCCGGCCGCCATCAGGGCCCGAAGCGTGCGCGTGGCGTCGCGTAGCCAGCAGTAGCGATAATCCCAGTTCCGCACGCCCTCAGGCGCCTCCGGTAGAGACGTGGTCGGGGCCGCCACAATGCCGCCCGTCGGCTCGTAGGTCAGCGCCTTCAGCGTCAGCAAGGACCGCCTGACCGGTCCGTGCCAGTCGCCGCCGACAACACATTGGTCTGACCAGTTCGTCCACCAGCGTTGGGTGCGCGCCAGTTCGTCGAACGCGTCGAGCGGTGCCGGTGTGGCGAGGTGAGAGCCCGAATACGTCAGGACAAAGGGAACGGCCTGCCCTGCCTCAACGGTGAACTCTGCCACGGTGGACAGGTCCTCGCCGTGCAAGGGAACGGGCGTACGCAACACCGCCATGGCGGGTCCTGCCACCGCGCGTATGCCCTGCTCACCTGTCAGCCGTGTCACCCAGGGCACCGTCGCCCCATAGTCGAACCGCAGAGTCAGGTCCATTCTCATTCGTATCCTGCCGCGCCGGCCGTATACGATACGAATCAGATTCGCCCGCGCGCTTGAATCGGACATGCCTTGGCGCACCGGCATGTAGTCGACGATCGCCACCACACCTTCAGGGTGGTCGAATATGGTCTCCAGCACCAGGGTGCCCGGGCGGTAAGAACGTTTGGCTTTGCCTTCGCTTGCTGCCGGCGCCAGCCGCCAGCGCCCATGCTCCGGGGTGCCAAGCAGCGCGGCCAGGCAGGCGGGTGAATCAAAGCGCGGCAAGCATAGCCAGTCGATGCTCCCTGCCGCGCTGACCAGTGCGGCCGTTTCACAATCGCCGATCAGCGCGTAGTCTTCGATGGAAGCAGGCATTGGTATATCCAGATCAGGAGGTCCAACGGGCCATGGTGTTGAGCGCAGCCGAGGGACCGTCGCGAGGGCTTTGCTTTCGCAGGGATGCATAACGCCTCAAATTGTTCGACGCGCGGTTGCCGCGAAGGTGCCTGTTGTGGTGCATGGCAGCGCGACGGGTTCTAACGCGTGGTCGTCCTTGGGCTTTTACAGCACATTTTCCTAGACTGAAGACGCCGGGCGCCGCACGGCAAAGCCTGGTTTGATGCGTGCACCCCGGTCGGTTCGGAAATTGCCAGTAAGTGGCCCCAGCGATGGTGGACGCATCAACCTCGTCCTTTGTATCGCTGGCAGCATCAGCCAGTGGAGCGCAACCATGGAATTCGTCGTCAGCGCCACCAGCATCGCCGTCTTGGGAGCCCTGCTTGTCATTTCATCGTTCCGTGTACTGCGGGAGTACGAACGGGGCGTGGTCTTCATGCTCGGTCGCTTCTGGAAGGTCAAAGGCCCGGGGTTGGTACTGGTCCTGCCGGTGGTCCAGCAGATGGTAAGAGTTGACTTGCGCACCGTGGTCCTGGAGGTGCCCCCGCAAGATGTCATTTCGCGCGATAACGTTTCAGTGAAAGTCAGTGCGGTCGTGTACTTCCGAGTCGTTGATGCTCAGTTCGCCATCATCCAAGTGGCCAATTTCCTCAATGCCACGAGCCAGCTGTCGCAGACCACATTGCGCTCCGTCCTGGGCAAGCATGAACTCGACGAGATCCTGGCCGAGCGCGAGCGGCTCAACGCCGAAATCCAGCAGGTGCTCGATGGCCAGACCGAAGGCTGGGGGATCAAGGTGTCGAACGTCGAGATCAAGCATGTCGATCTCAACGAGAACATGATTCGGGCCATCGCGCGCCAGGCCGAGGCTGAACGCGAACGCCGCGCCAAGGTAATCCACGCCGAGGGCGAATTGCAGGCTTCGACGAAGCTGCTCGAGGCTGCGCAGATGCTTGCCAAAGCCCCTGAGGCGATGCAGCTGCGCTATCTGCAGACGCTCACGCAGATCACCGGGGAAAAAAGCTCGACCATCGTTTTTCCGCTGCCCGTCGATATGCGATGACACTCAGTTGCTATTCGGCACTTGCAATAAGGTTCGTGTCTAGTGCGACCCCGGGCAGTCTTTCATGTAGAATCGCCACAGGGTGTCGGCACTGCACATTGCAGTGAGACAGGTTGACGCGTTGGTCGGGCCGCCAACGCGAATCCTCTATGACCGTGGACCGCCCCCCATCCCAACAGGAGTTGCCGCGCGCGCAGGCCTTGGCTGAAAAGGCCTTCTCGGTGCTTGAGCACTTCATTCATATCGAAGCTGTAAGCGGCATTGTACTGCTGGCCGCCGCCGGGATCGCGCTGCTCTGGGCGAATTCACCAGCGGCGGATAGTTACCACGCGCTCTGGCATGCCCCGCTTTCGGTGGGAATTGGTCCCTATTTGGTGTCGCAGTCGCTGCATTTCTGGGTCAACGACGCCCTCATGACCATTTTCTTTCTCGTGGTGGGAATGGAGATCCGGCGCGAGATCCATGAAGGCGCGCTGGCGAACTTTCAGCTGGCAGCCCTACCTATAGCGGCAGCGCTCGGCGGCGTGATCGCCCCGGCATTGCTGTATCTTGCGATGAACGCTGAGATGCCCGAGCGCCGGGGCTGGGCGATACCGACCGCGACTGACATTGCTTTTGCCGTCGGCGTGCTGGCACTGCTTGGCAAAGCGATCCCCGGCAATGTTCGTGTGTTCCTGCTTGCGTTAGCGATTATCGACGATATCGTCGCCGTGATGATCATAGCGGTAGGCTTTTCCGCCGGGCTGGACTATTCGGGGCTACTGGTTGCCGGCACAGGTATTCTGATGGTTCTCGGGCTGCAATGGATCGGTGTGGGGAGCGCCTACGCTTACATCATCCCCGGGGCCATTCTATGGTGGGGCATGCTGAAAACGGGTGCCCACCCCACCCTCGCTGGCGTTGTGCTCGGTATGATGACCCCGGCGCTTCCTGGCCGTACGCGAGAGAGGCCCCTGGACGCTGCGACCCAAGCGCTTCATGATCTTCGTGTGCGCGCGCGTGGTCCGGCACCACAGGCCGAGCATCTCGCAGCACCACTCAAACAACTTCGCCAAGCGCAGCGCGAGGTGCTTCCGCCTGTGACGCGCGTGCAAATGGCGCTCCATCCTTGGGTTGCGTATCTCGTGATGCCGCTCTTTGCGTTGGCAAACGCAGGGGTCAGCCTCGATGGCGTTGATCTCGGAGTGGGAAGCGCGCAAGGTGTGCTACTCGGTGTGGCGGTTGCACTGATTGTCGGCAAGCCACTGGGCATTGTGGCGGTCAGCTGGTGTGCAGTGCGCCTGGGCTGGTGCAAACTGCCGCCAGGCGTGACATGGAGCGGCGTCTGCTTGATTGGCCTGTTGGCGGGAATCGGCTTCACAATGTCCATTTTCATTGCCACGCTTGCCTTTGCGGATGCCAACCTCCTTGGCGCCGCTAAGCTTGGTGTGCTGTCGGCATCCGCTCTGGCCGCCGTCAGTGGGCTTGCCTGGGGGGTTATCTATGCAACGCGCCTGAAGCCGGAAATCGAAGAGCGTGCAGGCGAATCTCGTGCGACGACCGCAGACTGATTCTTGCGCAACGCTGGCGTTTTGCTATAGAAGGCGCCTTGCTCCGTAAAGGCACAGTAGGCGCGCGAAGCGACGCTGGGATCCAATTTTGCATGCCGTGGTTGGCGCGCGCAGTCGATTACGGATCCGAGTTCAGCGGAATGGAGGAGACGTTATGGATGGCAGCTTGAAGATCGGCTTGACGGTTTTGGCACTGGTCACGGGCGGCATCTACACGGCAGCGCGAGTGATGGGTATGGATATGAGCGTAACGGATGTGGTGAGATTATTGGTGCAGCATGGCACCGAGTTTCTACATCGTCTTTTTTTATCCGTGAAGACTTAAATTTGACGGCTGCCTTTCGGTCCTGGCGCAGAGTGAGCGGCGGCACCCTTCTAGGCGGTCTGAGAAGGTTGCGATGCGGTTGGGACGCAATCAGAACGCAATTGCGAATGCGAGAAACGAGTCGACTTCGGACGCTACGCGTCTTGTATGCAAAAGCGCGATGTTGGGCTGTTCCGTCGAACTGATCCTCGGTCTCCCTCCCTACCTGTTGGGAAAGTGCACCGTAATCGGGCCTGGCGCTCGCGCGTGACAGGAAGCGGAGACACCCCCCATGCGAAGACTGCGCCAATGGCTGCCCAGCGCTGACGCCATACGGAGCAACCGATGGCTGCGTTGGCTTGGTCCGGCGCTGCACCACCCAAGACTGTGGCACATGAGCCGGCGAGGACTGGCGCTCGGCATGGCGCTCGGATTCTTTTTCGGCCTGCTGATCCCGCTGGCACAGATACCACTGAGCGCAGCCGCTGCGGTGGCGCTGCGCGCCAACGTGCCCGCCGCAGTAGCCAGCACCCTGGTGACCAATCCGCTGACCTTCGGTCCGATTTACTATGCCGCCTGGCGCGTAGGCAGCGCGATTCTCGGTGAACCGGTCGATGCTCCGCCGGCACGAGGCGCAGTGGCACAGCACGAACAGGCGGACGAAAGTTGGTTTCGTATGGTGACACGGCGAGTCCTAGGCGTCGGCAAGCCCCTGCTGCTCGGGCTGGCAATCATGGCGGTCGTCGTCGGAGTCGCGACCTACTTCCTTGTCTCGGCGGCATGGAGGGCCTCCGTGCGGTGGAAGCGATATCGCAGGCGCCACTGACCAGGGCTTCTCCCGTACCTGACATGACCGCGCCGTGTCTGGAGGTTGGAACCACCTTTGTGCTCCTTCAACCTTCATCATTCGAAAGCCGGGGAATGTAGCCAGATCGCCTCTGTCGTCCGACAGCCTGAGCAGTATCCGGTCGAAGCCGTGGGCCGGCACCCACGCACAGCTATCGTCTTTCCGTACTGCCAGCGAAGCGCTCAATCTTGCTGGTCGGCCCGGAGACAACCAGCAGGTCTCCCGCCTGTATCATGGTGGTGGCTGTCGCATGCTCAAATTCTTCGTTGGCACGCTTGATGCCAACCACCGTGACGCCGAAATACTCGCGGACTCTGGACACCAATAGCGTCTTGTTGTGGGTTGACGCCGGCGCATGGATCCTGGCGATGGCAAAGCCATCGTCGAATTCGATGAAATCGATCATGCGGCCTGTTATCAGGTGCGCAACCCGTGCCCCCATATCTGCTTCCGGGTAGACGACGTGGTGCGCACCGATGCGTTGCGCGATCTGTCCATGTTCAGCGGTAAAGGCTTTGACCCAGATGTCCTTGATCTCTAGCTCCGTTAGCGTCATCAGAGTCATCAAACTGGACGACATGTCCGTGCCAATTCCGACGATGGCGTGAGAGAAATCGGCCACGCCGAGCTGGCGCATCACGTTCACATCGGTCGAATCTGCCTGGACTGCGCACGTCAACGCATTCGACCAGCGCTGTACAAGATCGGCATCCTTGTCGATGCCCATGACATCGTGGCCCAGGCGGATAAGCGATTGCGCCACTGAACTGCCAAACCGCCCGAGCCCGATCACTACGACGCTGTCGCCTGCAGAGAATGCAAATTGCTCGGTAAACAATCTAGCCAACAATGGGGTGCTCCTCCGGGTAGCGGTATGGTGTGCGATGTTCTCCCATCGCCAGAGATACCGCGAGCGTGATGGTGCCGACCCGGCCGGCGTACATGAGCGCCGTCAGCGTAAGCTGGCCGGAAGCGGGAAGGTCCGCCGTGATGCCTGTCGACAAGCCAACGGTGCCGAAGGCCGAAATGACTTCGAAAATGACTTGATCGGTCGGCAATTCGGTAACGAACAGGATGGTCAGCGTTCCCAGCGTAATCAAGGCGCTTCCCAATACCAGCACGGTGATCGCCTGCCGCTGCGCCGATCTGCTGACTCGCCGCCCGAATGCCTCGCTGTCGCCGCGCCCGCGAATCTCGGCAATTACCAGCAAGGCCAGGATTGCGACGGTGCCGACTTTGACGCCGCCGGCGGTACTGGCGCTGCCTCCGCCGACGAACATCAGGAAGAAATGCAGCGCCAGGCTTTCATGGGTCAGCGCACCGATGTCGATCGAATTAAATCCGGCGGTGCGAGCGGAGACTGAGGCAAACATTGCGGATAACAGCTTCCCTGCAGACGGCATCGCGCCGAGCGTCCTCGGATTGTTCCATTCGAACAATAGCAGGCCAAGAAAGCCGGTGATCAGCAGCACCACCGTAACGGACAAGGTGAGCTTGCTATGCAGGGACCATCGACGCGGATCGGATACCTTGTTCCGCAAATCGTGCAGCACCGGGAACCCGATGCCGCCGACAACGATTGCCACCATCACCGGCCCCAGTATCCACAAGTCGGCCGCGTAGCGCGTCAGGCTGTCTGCGTGGGTCGAAAAGCCAGCGTTGTTGAAGGCCGAGATTGAATGAAACAAGCCATTCCATGCTGCCTCGCGCCAGGGGAGTTCATAGGTGAAATACAGCCTCGAGGCTAGCCACACCGCGATGACAAACTCGAAGCTCAATGTCACCACCAGCACCAGCCTGGCCACGCCGGCGATGTCGCCAAGGCCGATCGTATGGGTCTCGACCTGAGTAATCAGCTTGGTCCGCAATCGCAGCGAGCGATTGACCATCAGGCCCAGTAGTGTGGATGCGGTCATCATGCCAAAACCGCCAAGCTGGAACAGCACCAAAATCACTGCCTGGCCGAAGCCAGACCAGTAAGTTCCCGTATCCACGACCACCAGGCCGGTCACGCAGACCGCCGAGACTGCAGTGAAGAATGCGGTCAGCCAGGGCGCGCCTTCATCATCGACACGGGACCAAGGTAACGTCAGCAGTATGCTGCCTGCCACGATGGCCAGCAGGAAACCCATGGCAACGGTCCGGGTCGGATGCAGAGATGCTCGCATTCCGGAATTGTGCACTGAAGCCTGTCACAAATCCACGTTTCCATGGACGGCCCGCGTCCGAGCGGGCCTCACTCGCCGCTGCTGCAACTGGCGCTACCAAGAGGGACCTTTCGGAATAGTGTTCGGCCATCCGGGTAGCGAGGGGCTACCTCACGCGCCAACAACTGCAACTTAGCAGAATTGCCCCTGAAGGCGGTAACCCCCGCTTTGACGCTGGTCGCGTGATCAATCGCGTTGGGTTGGTCCCTGGACAATCTCATAGGTGAGGTCAGGTGATGCAAAGGCGGACGCTCTACGGCGCAACTGCCGCACCAATCAGACGTGAAAGGGCCTGACGTAAATTACCCCCCGCTGGGCACTCGGGCACACCGTGGCGTTGGGCCAGAAACACCGGATCGTTGTAGCTGACCCATGTCCGCCCGTCCGCGTCCGTCCATACGAGCGCCTTCAGGGGTAGATCAATGCCGACAGTCTGCGCACACTCCATCAGAGGCGTGCCGCCCTGCGCATTGCCGAAAATCAGCAATTCGGTCGGTCGCAGCGACTTACCGATTTTTGCCGCCCCAGCGGCATGGTCGATGCGCGCAAACACGGTCAGGCCCCGCTCCTTTACCACCGCTTCAAGCTTGTCCATGGTCGCCCTCGGCGCCAACGGACTTGGAACGGTGACCAAGCCATCGGCGGCCTGCAGGGGCATTGCAAGCGACAGCAGCATGGCCGGAAGCAACCAATGCAGAGCTTTCATGCGGTTCTCCTGTAGAGGAGGAAATTACTGTAAAGGCAAAATTGGCCTATGGTGCCGCTCCAGCCCGAGCGGAACCAGGATGTCAGTTTAAACGACTCCCTGCCGCATGCGCAGCAGGTTGGCTGACAGTCCTGATCAAGCAAACGCTGCGCCAACGCCTTAACTGTACGCACTGTCGGTGAACGGGGCAGGCATGTCGTCAGCCCCTTGCGCCATCGACCTCCTGCCATCAAAGCAGAGGCATTTCCTGGGGGAAACGGCCTTCCCGGACGAAGCCTCTGATCTAAAGGTTCGTCGGCAGTCGCAAAAAGGTTACAGGTATTCGCGAACAATCTACCCGGCACCTAAGCGCGGTGGCATCGACGAAGTCCAGAAGTGGACATCCGTCCTCCAAATAAGCTGGAGAGTTCCCACTGAAGCGGAATCCGCAAGTGCGGCTACTTGCCTGGTCGAACGGATTGTTGCGGCCTCACATCGCCGGCCGTTTAGCACAGAGGAGGGAAACCTTTCCCGCGCCACGTGCGAATTTCATATAGAGAGGCCTCGGACGGCCTTAGATGCGCATTGAGGGAGCGAAAGATGGACGCCGAACTTATTCTCTGCCCTGCGAGTGTGCTGCAGATGGAAATCCTTGGAATTGAAGCTGATCTTGCCGCAGCAGCGTGTCTCGGCGAGACGGGCACCTCGTACGCCGTTTCGTTGGGCGTGGGCCGGTCCGTTCGAATCAGCGGCGATGCCCGGGCTAGCAAGTCGCTGCACGGATCGCGCGTATGCCGGTTCGCTAGGGCTTTCCGCCAATCCTTCAGGCAACGCGCACGAAGTGGGCGACGGTACGCAGTTTGGCTACCGGGGCGGGACCGGGCTGCGAAGTCAGTGTGAACGCTGCACGGGTGCTGTAGTCCCTCCCTGGATACGGTGATGCGTAACCTTTTTGCGTTTGCCGACGAACCTTCTAATACCGGCTCCCTGACGTCTTCGCTTTGGGAAGCGGGACCCCTCACAAAGGAGGTGCGAAAATGAGCAAGAGACTATTGGTCCTCATTGTGGCGGCGGCCGCCGCCTTGGGTGCTACCGTGGCGTCCGCGGGCACGGTACGTGATGTGTACACGGATGGCAGCGTCCTGGGGCCGCGGGATCCGTACACCGTTGGTGGCAAGGCAGGCAAGTTCGATCCGTACACGGATGGCGCAAGGGTTGGCGACAAGCGCGACACATTCACGGACGGGGCCAAGAGCGGAAGGTTTGATCCATACACCGATGGCACGCATGCTTCGGCGCTGGATCTCGCCGCAAGCGCGCTCGATAACGCGCGTGCCGGCGATGGCACGCTCTACGGCTATCGCGTCTGATCGGCGAAACATTAGGCTGGCTTTCCGTCGGTCTGAGCCGAGTAGGACCGAACACCCGGCTTGGGCCGGCTTTGCCTGCCCAAGGAGTTCTCCATGTACCACAAGCTTGCGCTTGCCACGCTCTTCATCGGCGTTTCGCTGTTCTCGTTCGCGGCCGACATGAGTGACATTGTGAAATCTTATGCGCTCTCCGACGGAGCGACCGTGCACGTCTTCAAGGATGGAAAGATGGCAATGGAGAACCCGTTCGGCCGGGCGGTGAGTGTGAAGGAAGGTCAGGTGCTGGAGGCGAAAGACGGTACCAGGATCACCATCAAGGGTAACGAGGTATTTCGCCTCGACCGCGCGTTAAACGCCGATCGGCGCGGGGGCTGATTCGTGCACCGCATTTAGTTCTGGGGTGAATTGGGCGGGGCGTGCTCGCGTCGCGGCGCCATGGATCTGGATTCCATCATGGGGGCATTACGGTCATAGTGGCGGCCAGTCGTCCACGTAGAGCCTTGAAGCATTGTCCTGTCGTGAAAGGACGCCTCGTGGCAAGCGCCGTTCTATAGGCGCCGGTTCACCCTTAGCTGGCAGCGGTGTGAGGGCAGCAGGATGCGTGCATATACTTGGCCAGCTTTGCTGACTGGCTGCGCGACGCAAGCCGAACGCGCAGCGCAGCCGGAACGCGAGGTATCGACCAAATGATCTGCGCCTGAACGCAAAAGACAGTATCGAGCGCTATAGCCGACCTCCACAAGCTGCTTCGGCTATCGGGGCTCCTTGCATTGCTCGTCGTTTTGACGCGGCGGTGCGGCTCGGGGTTTTCAGCGGATGACGACGCCGCGCTTGCCACCACAATTCACATTTGTTGCTATTCCTCGCCTCCCTACCACGTCAGCGCGGCGCCACCCAATTGAACAGATGATCTGCAAACCGACCGCTGACGCTCACGAATAGCAGCGCTATGCCGACGTTCCACATCAGAATCATGGCCGTGGCGTCGAGCGGGTGAAGGAGGGACAGCGCCGTGGCTGTCATGGCGGCGATGGCGAGGCTGCCGCACATTGCCACCGGTCCCGGAGAAAGCCGTGCCACATAACGCAGCATGATCAGCAGGGCAAACGACAACGGCAAGCTGACCATCATCAGCGTGGCGAAGCAACTAGCCGTCTCCCCCGGCGAGAGGCCGGCGGGACCGATTCTGACCCAATCTGTCAGGCAACCGTAGCCGATCGTGGCGAACCAGATCAGCAGCGCTGGCACCGGCAGCAGCAACCACCGCCTTGAGCGGCCGGGGACACTGGCCATGAACGCTGCCACGGCGGCCAGTACGCCGGTCAGCATCGCTGCCGCTATCCCAGTGACAAAGACGGGCTGCGTCAGCTTCGTCGCCAGGTCTGGCCGCAAGCCATGATGCGATGCGGCCAACACCAGAATCAGGGCAGCCAACAGCAGCCAGCATGCCGCCCGCACCATTGGCGGGCGCAAGCGCCGCACTGGCGCCGCGTCGGCGGCCAGCAAGTCGATCAAGTTGGAGGTGGATCTCACGAATTTCTACCTTGCGATTCGAATAACTTGCGCAGCGCTTTTAAGGCACGATGCGTGGCAACCTTCAGCGCGGCCACCGACATTCCGCTGGCGGCGGCGGCCTCTTTGAGCGACATTTCCTCGAGCTTGAGCATCCGCACCGCCTCGCGCTGTCCGGCCGGCAGCCGCTCGATGGCATCCCGCACCGCGCGCGCGTCCACTGTCTCCTCTTGTAAGTTCGCTTCAGAGGGCCAAAAGGTTTCCTGCTCCGGATCGAGCTCGGCTTCATGCGAGCCGACGCGTCCCCGCCGGCGCAGGCCGTCGACGATGCGCCGGTTGGCAATAGCGACCAGCCACGGGCCGAACGGACGTGCCGGATCATAGGTGTGGCGGACTGCGTGTATCGTCATCAGCACGTCCTGCACTGTGTCCTCGATGTCGCTGCGGTTCCGGACCTGGCGAGCCGCCAGCGCCCGCACATAGGGCGTGATGGCTTCGAGCAAGCGCCGGTAGGCCTCGTGGTCGCCTTCTTGGGCGCGGGCCATCGCAACTGACCAGTCCGCCGTGCCGTCTGGCCGGCGGGCAGCGGGCTCGGAAGGACGGTCAGCATCATCCGATTTCTGGGTATCGCTCACGAAACTCAGTTTGCCGTCACGTCGGTGCGCTTGGGTAGACATGCCTGAATTCTGCGTCATGAGGAACCGTTTGTCGCGCAAATAAATTTTTGGAGTGACGTAACCTTTGGCCGCATCCGGTCGGATTTCCTGACACGGCCCCGGATTCGGGCCGCAACACTCAGGAGAATTCATGATGAGCAAGCATATGCTGGCCGCTTCGACCTTGTCGTCCGCCCTCGGGCTCGCCCTCGCCATGGCTGCTGCACCCGGACTGGCGCAGCAGCCCATGAAGGACATGCCGCAGATCGTCAAGGACAACATGGCCAAGATGGAGAAAGGCAAGCTGGAAAAGTGCTATGGCATCAATGCCGTAGCCAAGAATGACTGCGCCGAAGGCGCGCATTCCTGCGCGGGACAAGCGACCAAGGCGCGCGACACGAAATCGTTCGTGCTGTTGCCGGCCGGCGACTGCGGCAAGATCCAGGGCGGCAGCCTCAAGGCCGTCTGATCGAGCAGAACGATGGATGCCTCGTCTGTTGCGCTGCAACACGGGCCCGGCCCGATCCCGGCGCGAGCCGGGGTCGGACTGCGCTTCCGGCACCACCAGGTCGTGGCGGCGGAGCGCCCCGCAGTCGCTTGGTTTGAGGTGCACACCGAGAACTACATCGGGGGTGGCAGCGCACCCGCATACCTGGACGCCATTCGACGCGATTACCCGATCTCGCTGCACGGCGTTGGCCTGTCGTTAGGTAGTGCGGAAGGGCTGGACAAGATCCACCTTGCGCGCGTGCGTGAGGTGGTGGCGCGGATCGAACCGGGATTGGTCTCCGAGCATCTGTCCTGGAGCGTGGCCGGCGGGACGTATCTCGCGGATCTCTTGCCACTGCCGATGACCGAGGAAGCGCTGGCCGTCGTGTGCCGGCACGTCGACCAGACCCAGACCTCTCTGAAGCGTCGCATCCTGGTCGAAATCCGTCGACCTACTTGCGCTTTGCTCACTCGACCATCCCCGAGTGGGAATTCCTAGCCGAGGTCGCACGCCGCACCGGGTGCGGCATCCTGTGCGACGTCAACAATATTTACGTCAGCGCCAGCAATCACGGATGGGACGCCATGACGTACCTGCGTGCGCTACCGCCAGGGGCGGTCGGAGAGATCCATCTGGCCGGCCACAGCGTGCGGGAGCTCGAGCAGGGTCGAACCCTGCATATCGACGATCACGGCTCGCGCGTGGCGACCGCGGTATGGGCCCTGTACGAGGCAGCGCTCCAACGCTTCGGACCAGTGCCCACGCTGATCGAATGGGACACCGACGTACCCACGCTCGACATCCTGATGGAAGAGGCGGCTATCGCCGAGTCGGCTTTGGAGCAGCATGCATCCGCATCCCCCCACGCTGCTTGAGTTGCAGCGCGCCATTGGCCAGGGCCTACTGCATGTGGATGGTGACATGTCAGCTTTCGTGGACGCAGACGGCCTCACGCCGCAGGCGCGGCTCGGCATCTACCGGAACACGGCCATCGGCACACTGGTGGCGGCGCTGCGCCTCTCCTATCCGGCCATCCACGCCTTGGTGGGTTCTGAGTTCTTCGAGGGCGCCGCCAGACTATTCATGGAAGATTCGCCTCCAGTGAATGCGTGGCTGGACACGTATGGCGCGACATTCCCGGAGTTCCTGGCGGGGCTGCCGCAGGCCGACTCGCTGGCCTATCTACCGGACACCGCTCGGCTCGAATGGGCGGTCAATACCGTGCTACACGCGCCCGACGCGAAGCCGCTCGACCTGGATCGCCTCGCGCTGCTGGAGGACGCCGAACGGCGCGATATCTGCTTCACGCCGCATCCAGCCGTGCGACTGTTGCAATCCGAATTCCCAATCGACGCGCTCTGGCGGGCGGTGCTAACCCGCGACGATGGTGCCATGGGGGCCATCGACCTGAACGCCGGGCCGGTCTGGCTGCTCGTCCACCGGAAACCGTCGGGCGTTGAAGTCGATCGCCTGGTCGCGTGGCAATGGCGCTTTGCGGCAGCCCTGTTCGCGGGGCGTCCGCTACACGCTGCGCTGGAGGAAACCCCGTCGGACACGCACGCCTGGCTTGCCACGCTGCTGGCCTCCGGCTGCTTCACCGCCATCGGCCTGTCCGGGCGGACATTCGACTAACCATGGACCCGTTCCCATGAGCCATCTCACCCATTCCACTGTTTCATCCATGACGCTTGCCGGGCGCGCGCGGAGCGTGCTGGCATGGCTGGATCGCTTTCCCCACACTGTCCTGGCCATCCCGCTGCGACTCGCGCTCGCCACGGTCTTCTGGAACTCGGCGATGGCCAAGCTCGCCAACTGGGAGTCGGCCCTCTATCTCTTCCGGGAAGACTACAACATTCCCCTGATCCCGGCCGAGCCGGCCGCCTACATTGCCGTTTCGATCGAGCTGGTCGCGCCGGTCTTGCTCATGCTGGGCCTTGCGACTCGCCCCGTGGCGCTGGTGCTGCTCGGCATGACGACGGTGATCCAGGTGTTCGTCTATCCGCAGGCGTGGCCCACACATATTCAGTGGGCCGCCATGCTGCTCGTCCTGCTGACGCGCGGCCCGGGGAAGCTGTCGATCGACTGGCTGATTCGCCGACGTGTCCTGGGCGCAGACTGACGCGCTGTGCCTTGCTTCGGCTGTCCTGCCGGGCAGGACGCGATGCAAAAAGAAGGGGTCTCGATGATGCTCAAGAGACTGCGGATAGCAGCAAGTCAGCGCGCCGCCGCTGCGTCCAACAGTTCCATGTCGCCTAGAACCCAGCTACGGTCCCTGGCGGCCTTCTCGGGACCGTAGATGCGGCAAAACGAGAACCACTGTCGGCCGGGCGCTGTGTAGATCCAGCTCCCCTCCCTGCCCGCCGGAGCCGTGGGGCCGAAGTAGATGTCGACCGAGCCGTCCGCGTTCGCCTTGAGGTTCGGGTTGTACGAGTCCAGGCCTCCCAGATGAACCCGGCCGAGGCGGCGTCATACGCCGCCATCGACCAGAATTGCCTGGCGGGTACCCTGGGGGGTACATGCCCCATCTAGATAAATCGGTTGCCTCAGCAACCCAGGGGCAGCACGGGCATGTTCACCTCAGACCGTTTGTGCTTGCGTAGTCGGCTGACCAACCGTTACCTCGTTACGCCGATTTCAGGCGTGCGCCTTCGGGAATCTCACCGTCTTTCAGATAACGCCACAGCGCAATGGCGAGTCGCCGTGCGACGGCAACGATTGCGATGCGCCGGCCCCGCCGGTTTGGCCCCGTGCTCTGGGTGCGTTGAACCAGCGCGTGAGTACACTATCGGGCTGGTGGCGCAGCCAGCACCATGCCATCTCGACCAGTAATGCGCACACTCGTCGGTTGCCCTGTTTGCTGATGCTCTGGTCGACTTGGCTCTCGCCGCCGTCGTAGGGCTGGGCCACCAGCCCCGTACAGGCACCCACCTGGCGCCGGTTGCTGAACTCCCTCCAGAACAGGTCGCGGGCCGGATGGGTAGTCGAGGGGTCATCACAACATGGCGAGACTACGCATGAATGTCTGAGACATTTCTGCCCCTCTGTTGCGGGACTAAGTCTCTGAGGACGTCAGCGTTCAGCACCGGTAGGTCTAGCCACCAGCTTCCGCTACTCGCTTGCCCCTTCCCGGCCCCGAAAGAGACGGTCACCGCAGTCTCCTTATTGAGTGCGGCAACGGATAGATGCATGCTTAGCGATGTGGCCAGCCAAACTTGAGGGGGTGCTTCATGACGCAGCGAGCACGGGATCTTTATCGGAGTTCCAATGGCGACCGATGGTCGCTGGTTCGCGACCTGGATTCAGGACGAGTGTTCATCCGGCATGAGCCCAACATGCCATCGGGCGGCCAGACATCCGAAATAGCCATCGGTGATTTCCTCGCGCGCGATGCGCACGGACCAGAGCATGCCGAGTTGTTACGGCTTATCGGAACGCTTGTCGAATCCGGCTGACGTTGGGAAGTAAGCAGTCTTCTAACGACGCCCCTCAGAGTTGCAGCGTGAGACGCAAGATTCAGTGGAGCGCGGCAGGCATGTTCCACGGCAGCAGCGCCGTGTAGTCGTCGGCGGTCTGTGCGAGCGGGAGGCGCTGGAACAACCAGGTGAGATAGCGATACGGCTCGATGCCATTGGCCCGGCAGGTCTCGATGAGCGAGTAGAGGTTCGCGCTGGCCGTTGCGCCGGCGACGGAGGTCGAGAACAGGAAGTTCTTGCGGCTGACCACGAATGGCCTGATCGCGTTCTCACAGGCGTTATGCCGACTCCCCGATTATGCCGCGTCGTGCATGCGCGTGACGGTGGGCATGGCCTTTCATGAACGCTGTGTCGGCATAAACGTATGATTTCTCAGGCTAGCTATCGCGCTGGCCAGGAGAAATCATATGAATGCGAAACGCACAGTCAGCGAATCCGGCGGGCTGCCGGCCCATCACATCGATGCATTTCTTGATCGTCTACGGACGGCACAATATTCCGAGGTATCACTTCGCAAGAAACGAAGAGTCCTGTGTGCGTTCTCTGGGTGGATGAAGAACAGGCACATCGACCTGATTGATCTCGATGAGTCTGTCACGGCTCGCTTTATGAAGCGCATGATCGACGCATCACGAGACCGCGTCCAACGTGCGCGACCCACATTACGACAGTTTCTCGCCTATCTGCGTGCCGAAGCCATTGTGTGCCCGCCGACGTCGGGCGGCCAATCCGCAATCGCGCACATCTATGGTCGATACCTGGACTATCTGAGGCAGGATCGCGGACTCGCGAAGAACTCTCTGCTCGTCTATGGCCCGTTCATTCGCGACTTTCTCGACAGCCACTCGGCCAGCGACGGAAGTTTATTGCCCGATGCATTCGACGCGGTAACGATCCGGAATCATCTTCTTGCCCGCAGCAAAGGCCGATCGGCAGAGTACACGCGGCTGATGGCAGTTGCGCTTCGCTCGTTCTGCCATTTCCTCTTTCTGCGCGGCGATACGGCCCGAGACCTGTATGAGTCAGTGCCTTCAGTTCGTAAGTGGCGACAGTCAACTGTGCCAAGGTTCCTCACGCCTGAGCAGCAAGAAGCTCTCATTGCATCTGCAGACCGGTCGACCCCGACTGGGCGTCGTGACTACGCAATCCTGCTGTTATTGGCGCGGCTCGGTCTACGTGCCGGAGAAATCGTTGCCATCGAACTCGACGACATTCACTGGCGTTCGGGAGAACTCGTCGTTCATGGCAAGGGGCAAATGGTCGAGCACGTCCCCCTGCCATCGGAGGTCGGAGAAGCAATCGCAACATATCTCCGCGATGGTCGCGGAGCAAGTGCATCGCGGCGCGTCTTCCTTCGCAGATTGGCACCTCGGGTTGGTTTGGCGGGGCCGGCGGCGATTGGCAAGATTGTTTGTCAGGCCTTCGCACGTGCCGGTTTCCGCCCCGCGTGCCGGGGCGCCGCACATCTGTTCCGTCACGGTCTGGCAACGACGATGATTCGCCACGGGGCCTCGATGGCAGAAATAGCCGAGGTCTTGCGGCACCGCTCACTGGATAGTACCGCGATCTATGCAAAGGTCGCGTTTGAGGACCTGCGCGAGGTCGCGCGCTCGTGGCCCACCGCTGGAGGTTCAATATGACTGCGATCCGCGATTCTCTCGCTAGGTACGTGGCGGTCCGCCGCGCTCTCGGGGCGTCATTCTACGAACCTGCATTGGCACTCGGCCATTTCGTTGATCTTCTGGAACATGAAGATGCAGAGTTCATTACTACCGATCTGGCTCTGCGCTGGGCGATGACGTCCACACTCGTCGAACGCGCCACCTGGGGGCGGCGCCTCTCTCAAGTGAGAGGATTCGCCCGATGGATGAACGTCATTGACTGTCGAAACCAGATTCCTCCGGCAGGGCTCCTGAGTGCCCGCAGACGGCGCAATGCCCCGCACATTTACACTGAGCAGGAAATTGATCTGCTTATGACCCGAGCAGCTCAACTGCGATCCCGAACCGGCATGCGAGCACTGACCTATTCGACGCTCATAGGGCTTCTTGTAGCGACGGGCCTCAGGCCAAGCGAAGCGTTTCGGCTCGACCGGTCCGACGTTGACCTCGTCAGCGGGATACTCTCCATCCGGGAATCGAAGCTCGGCAAATCGCGGTGTGTTCCTGTAGCAGAGTCGACCCGGGTGGCACTCGAACACTACGTCCAGAAACGCGATCAACTCTGTCCTTTACGATTGAGCGAGGCGTTCCTGGTTAGTGAGAGCGGCAAGCGATTGAAGGCCGGCACCGCACGAAGTATGTTCGTCAGAATGTCGCGCGCTGTCGGTCTGCGATCGGCGACAGAGGATGGGCGCGATGGTTACGGCCCACGCCTCCAGGACTTCCGGCATAGCTTCGCGACTGGACGGCTGGTCGAGTGGTATCGTGCCGGTCGCGACGTAAGTCGGGAATTGCCGAAACTCGCCGCCTACCTCGGGCATTTCAACGTCGGTCTTACGTACTGGTACATCGAAGCGGTTCCTGAGTTGCTCGAACTCGCGGCAGCCTATCTCGACAAGAACTGTCCAGGAGAACAGCCGTGAGCGCCGCCAGTCTCCCATCCCTCGTTCAGCGTTTTTTTAGCCAGCGTCTGCTCGAGCAGCAAGGTCTGAGTTCGCATACGGTGGCAAGTTACCGTGACACATTCCGGCTGCTTCTAGCGTTTGCCACGAAGCGTATCGGGCGCACGCCGTCAAAGCTGCGAATCGAGGACTTCGACGTGTCGTTGATCGAGGAATTCCTACAGCACCTCGAACACGGCAGAGGCAATTCGGTGCGGACACGGAACACGCGGCTTGCCGCCGTGCATGCCTTCTTCCGGTTCGTCGCGGTCAGCGAACCTGCGTTGTTTCTGCAGTGTCAGCGTATCCTTGCAATTCCATCCAAACGTTGTGAACATGGTCCCGTCGAGTTTCTAACCGAGAGCGAGGCCGCAGCACTAGTAGCGGCACCTGATGTACGAACATGGATCGGCAACCGCGATCGAGCGCTGCTTCTTGTAGCGGTTCAAACGGGTCTGCGGAATAGCGAATTGACCTCTCTCAGGCGTCAGGATGTGGTGCTCGGTACGGGCGCCCACGTCCGTTGCCTCGGCAAAGGCAGGAAGATGCGATGCACTCCGCTTCGACCAGACGTCGTCGCGGTGATGAAAGCATGGCTACGCTATCAACCTGGCGAACCCGACGATCCGGTCTTCCCCAGTTCGCGCGGTGGCCGTCTTAGCGCCGACGCACTTCAGCGGCTTGTGTCACGCAACGTCGCAATCGCGTGCCGCTCGTGCCCCTCGCTGAAGGACAAATCAGTAACTCCCCACACGCTTCGACACGGGGCCGCGATGAGCCTGTTACATCACGGCGTAGACCTGTCCGTAATCGCGCTCTGGCTCGGTCACGAGTCCTCCGAGACGACTCAGATCTACTTGCACGCCGACATGCAACTCAAGGAACGCGCGCTCGCGCACGCCACCGCGAGCGGTGTCGCGCCGACACGCTACAAACCTCCAGATCCGTTGCTCGCCTTCCTGGAGGCTCTCTGATAATGCCGACAATCCGAGCGGCCTGGAACAGAGATCCACCCATCCGTTGTGTGCATGGATTCATGACGCGGCATAATCGGGGAGTCGGCATAACTGGGTTGAGAATCAGATCCGCCCCTGGGCCGTTGGTCGGGCCAACTGGTTGTTCGCCGGCTCCTTGCGTGCCGGACAGCGGCGGCAATCATGAGTTTGATTCGGTCAGCGCAGCTCAATGGTCACGATCCATACGCCTATCTGAAAGACGTGATCACACGACTACCAACCCATCGCGCCAGTAACATTACTGAATTGCTACCACATCGCTGGAACCCGGCTACCAGCGCCACCTAGCCGAAGCGATCATCACCGTCAAGACGGGTTCGCTGGCCGCTTACACATATGAAGCGGTCAAGACCGGGCAGATGCCGAAGACTGTGCGCACCACCTCAGTCTTCACCGATAAGCGTCAGGTCGCGATCACCCAAGGGTGGGCGACTTCGAGCAAATCTGAAGGTGCGGTGTTGAGCGATAAGATCCGCGATTCGATCAAGATCGCCTACTAGCGCTGCGGTATTGGCGCTACGGCATCGGACCAAAGCTTCGACGAGGCAAAATGAGTCAAGTTGTGCGTCGAATAGCGGTAGGAAAACATCGGTCACGGTAGCCGCCTCGCGGTGATCTCACCGGCCGAGATCGTCTAATTCGCACGTGACAAGCGTCCGATTCTGGGAAGTTCGAAGGACCGCTATGGGTCGCTATGCAAACCTCTGCATTATGCGCTGCAGAGCATAAGGCCGTATCTTGGTCGCAGGCCTGGCGGGCTCGGGCGGATCGACGCTTTGACGTCGAAGCTCTCATCCAAGCATTGTGGCCGACGCCGGGAGTGGTTCGATAGTTTCGAGGACGGCATTCCGACATGGCGGATGGCGTCGCAAGATCGACAAAAAGGCCCGTCCCGGGGCTACGACACTCTCGACCGACACTGCCTGATTGCCCTCAGCGTCGGCAACGGGCTGCAGTATCGGGCGATCATCGCTTTTTTTCCGAATGACCGTGGATACTCTTCCTGCGGACACTAGCACTGTAGTGCCTTCGATGCAGCGCACCTATAAATTGGCAGATGCTTTTTGGATGAGCATGTCAAAGAGAAACTGCGCAGCCGGGGGCAAAGGGCGCCCTCGCCGCGAGATCAACCCCAATGTCCGCGTGATGGCTGGGTCCGCCAGCGGAATCGCAAGCAGGCCATTACCCGACTTCGGCGGCAAAGCCATTCGAGGCACGACGCCGATTCCTAGCCCGGCCTGGACCAGGCTTACGAGCGCGGGAACATGATTGACCTCGCAATACCAACGCGGCCTCACCTGTAGCCGCGCAAGGGCCTGATCAATCAGGAAGCGATTGCCGCTGCCTTGCGCGAGCGTAATGTAGTCAAAACCGCCAAGGTCTTCCCATTTGACGTATTTCCGCGCAGCTAGCGGATGACCTTCTCTACAGGCGACAACGAACGCTTCTTCAATCAACGGGCAGAATTCGATGTCAGGCTCCTGCGTCCCGATATAGGTCAGTCCGAAATCCGCATCGCCGCGCGTGACCGCCAGCAGGACATCGCCGGAAGACTCGTCAATGATGCGGAGTCGTATCCCCGGATAGCGCTCGTGATAAGGCCCCACGACAGACGGCAGAAAATGCCCGACGGCGGATGGCACGCAGGCAAGCGTTACCTCGCCTGACAACCGCTCGGCAACGGTCTGGATGCCCAGCATGGCCTCTTCCAGCTCGTTGATGACGTTTCGTGCCTTGTGCACAAACATTCGGCCCAGGATCGTCAGCTCGACCTTCCGGGTGCTCCGCGTGAACAGCGCAACGCCAAGCGCTTCTTCCAGTTTGTCGACTCGGCGCGAGAGTGCCGACTGCGACAGGAACATTGCCTCGGATGCAGCCTTGAAGCTGCCCAAATCCGCGACGGCCAGAAACGCCCGCAAATCCGCCAAATCGAAATTCATGTGTCTGACGCAAAAATACTTGTAATTTTTGCACTTTACACCGGAATCTGGTCGGCGTGATCATTCGTAGCACGGATGGAACGAAACACTGTCCCAAACAGGAGACACAATGCCCGACAAAGTACAAGAGTCGGTACGGCGCATGCCGCGCCGTATTGCCCTTGCCACCCTTGCCGCCCTCGCGGTTCCGCTGGCCGGTTCACTCATTCCCGCACACGCGGAAACCTGGGCACCCGCCAGGCCGATACGGCTGATCGTCCCGTACGGACCCGGCGGAAGCTCTGACGCCATTGCGCGCGTCATCGCAGCCGAGATGTCGAAGGGCCTAGGCCAACAGATCGTGGTGGACAACAAGGGCGGTGGCCAAGGAGTCATCGCCATGCAGGAGACCGCGCGCGCCGCGCCTGACGGATACACGCTGGTACTCGGTCACGTTGGCACGCTTGCCGTCAATCCCGCCATGATGCGCAAGCTTCCCTACGATCCGCTGAAGGACTTCACGCCGGTGACATTGCTCGCAAAAGTGCCGATGGTGTTCGCGGTGGGGCCTACCGTCCATAGCGATTCCATCAAGGCATTCATCGCCCAGGCCAGGGCGAAGCCTGGCGCCATGACCTACGGTTCGGCGGGCAACGGAAGCGCTGGCAACGTCGCCTTCGAGATGCTCAAGCAGACCGCGCATATCGATCTGGTGCACGTGCCTTACAAGGGCACCGGCGCCCAAATCACCGACTTGCTCGCCGGAAACATTGACGCCGCCTCGGCGGGCCTGGCGGGGATCCTGCCACACGCCAAGTCGGGCAAGCTGCGCATCCTCGCAGTGGGATCGTCAAAGCGCCTCACGCCGATTCCCAACGTTCCCACCATTGCCGAGGAAGGCTATCCGGGATTCGAAAGCTCTCAATGGTTTGGGCTGATGGCGCCTGCGCGCACGCCCACGCCGGTGGTCAGCCGCCTGCATGCCGAGGCAGTCAAGGCCTTGGCCACCCCACTGGTGCGGCAACGGCTTGCGGAGGACGCAAGCACGGCTGTCGGTGCGGGCAGCGCCGAATTTGCGTCATTCATTCGTACCGAGCAACAACGCTGGGGCACCGTCATCCGCGGCGCAGGCATCCAGGCAAACTAAGTCTTCAGAGAATATCCAGCATGCAACAAGATCGAATCACGGTATCCGAAGCCGAACTCCGCCAACTCGGAACGCGCGCGTTCCAGGGCCTCGGCCTGACCGAAGGCGACGCCATCGATGTCATTGACATCCTGATACTCGCAGACCTCTTCGGGCTCAGCACCCATGGGCTGTCGCGGATTGAATCCTATGGCGAACGGCTCCAGTCCGGCGGTATCTCGGCACGCCCCGCCATCACAGTCGAACGCGTCGCGCCGGCGCTGGTAAAGGTCGATGGTGGCAACGCAGTCGGTCCGCTCGCCGGCATGAAGGCGCTGCGCGCAGCCATGGAAGTCGCCGAAGAATTCGGCATCGGCATGGCCTTCGTCCGGGGCAGCAATCATTTCGGGCCGGTTTCACCGTATAGCTACATTGCGGCAGAAGCAGGATTCGCGAGCATGATTGGCAGCAATGCCACCACGACCATCGCGCCGTGGGGTGGAAGCGACGCACGCCTGGGCAACAGCCCGCTGGGCTTCGGCGTACCGGGGCATGACGGCCGCCACTTTCTGCTGGACATGGCCATGAGCGTGGCCGCGCGCGCGAAGATTCGCAATGCACTCAAGGCAGGGCAATCCATTCCGGATTCATGGGCCACCGACGCGCAAGGACGACGGACCACCGATCCCAAGGCCGCCCTCGATGGCTTCCTGCTTCCGATCGGCGGACACAAGGGCTATGGGCTGGCACTGATGGTCGATCTCTTCGCCGGACTGCTCTCGGATGCGGCGTATCTGACTCACGTCAAGTCGTGGGTCGATGCACCCGACCAGCCCCAGAACCTTGGTCATTTCTTTATCCTGGTTGATACCCGGCGACTGGGATCGGCGCAATGGCTGGCTGCGCGCATGAAAGACTTTGCCGCGATTCTCCACGGCAGCGCACCTGCCGATCCTGTCAAGCCGGTCATTGTTCCCGGAGAGATCGAACTCGACAAGCTGGCTCGCCAGCGCGACAAGGGCATTGCCCTGGATCCAGCAGTGAAAGCGCTGTTGGATCGGCATGCCAACGCAAGGACGAACTGAGATGGCACACGCCGGAAGCATCTTGACAAATCAGCATGCAAGGCTCGCCGCGGAGCTTGCGCCAACGGGTATCCTGCGCGCATCCATCAATGTGGGCAATCCCATCCTGGCAAATCTCGATCCCGAGGGAAATCCATTCGGCGTTTCAGTAGACCTGGCCCGCGAGTTTGCTGGTTGCCTTGGCGTCCCACTTGAACTTGTCGTGTTCGACTCCGCCGGGAAGTCGGTCGACGCCGTCACAGCCGAACAGGCTGACTTCGGATTCTTTGCCGTCGACCCCGTACGGGGGACCGGCATCGCTTTCTCTGAACCGTACGTGCTGATCGAAGGCGCATACCTGGTGAAGGACGAATCCAGCGTCAAGAGCAACGGAGAAGTCGACCTTGCCGGCCACCGTGTCGTCGTAGGCAAAGGGAGCGCCTACGACCTCTATCTCACTCGTACGCTACGGCATGCACACATCGTGCGCGCGCCAACGTCCCCATCCGTTGTGCAAACGTTCCTGGAGCAGGAGGCGGACGTGGCTGCAGGGGTTCGACAGCAATTGGAAGCTGATGCCAGGCGCACTGTGGGCCTGAGGCTGCTGCCGGGCCGGTTTATGGTCATACAGCAGGCGATGGGCCTCCCTAAGGCCCGCAGCGCTGAAGCTGTGGAATTGCTACGACGTTTCGTCGAGGGAATGAAGGTCTCCGGCTTCGTCTCGGACGCTCTCAGACGCTACGGAATCGAGGGCGCATCTGTCGCACCCGCGAAATCATAGCGAAGGGATCGAAGGACATTCCGCGGTTACGGGCCTCTTCCGAAGCCCATCCACAGGCATCAAGCCAGATTCGGTCCTCGGCTGGTGCTGACCCAGATGAACGCAAGGGGTCGTACGGCAGAAGAGAGTCGAAGCCGAGTCGGTCGCTGCGACGAGCTTGCGGCCGACGAGCTTTCGCGTTCGGCCATGAGCTGACATTGGTGACCGATGGCCGGTCGATGGTTCCCTGTGCGCGCATCGCTATGAGATTCCGCGAAGGTCTAACTCCTTGCACTCTACGCAGGCAGGAGACCAGCGACCCGATAACTACCTCCGTTCCATATGTCTAGCAACTTAGAGAGGCAAGCCATGACTTCCAGTACCGTCGATTTTGACGTAACAAAACTCCCGACGATGACGATCTACGATTTCCCCACGGGACCATATCCCACGCGCGTTCGCATCGCCTTGGCCGAGAAAGCCTTGCAATCGCGTGTCCGTTTCGTGATGGTCGACCTCTACAAAGGTGAGCACAAAACGCCGGACTTCATCGCCGGGAAGAACTACTCAGGAACTCTGCCTGTTCTCGAACTGAACGACGGAACCTGCATTGCTGAAAGCACTGCCATTACCGAGTACCTTGATACCCTCGATGGCGCTCCCACACTGACCGGCAGAACCCCGCTCGAAAGAGGTGTGATTCACATGATGAGCAAGCGTGCCGAACTGGAATTGCTCGACGCCATCAGCGTCTATTTCCACCATGCCACGCCCGGGCTCGGGCCGAACGTCGAGCTCTATCAGAACTCCGAATGGGGGCTTCGTCAGCGCGATAAAGCCCTTAGAGGAATGCATTACTTCAATGACGTTCTGGAAAAGCAGCCGTTTGTCGCCGGAGACGCCTTCTCGATGGCCGACATCACTGTCATCGGCGGGCTGATCTTTGCGTCGATCGTGAAACTGCCGGTGCCTGCAGAATGTGAAGCACTTCTAGCGTGGTACGTGAGAATGCGGAAACGATCGAGCGTCAAAGACCAGCCGGCGTACGTCTGAAGTCGCATCCGCGGCTATACCCTGGTAGTAATGCAGTGGTTTCCCTACACGAGAAAGAAGGGCAGTCCGGCTAATTCGCGTTATCGTCACTGCAGACCGGCTAATTCCGGTTCTAAGACGGGCGGACGGTGACGGAATTAGCTGTTAAGTCATTGACCCTCATTTCCAGTCTGAGCCATGCGCTACATCCCGATCCGAGACCAGAACCTTCCTATCCTAGCCCGCGACAGCGATGCCTGGCGGACTCGGGCGGAACAGCGCTTTGACGTCGAAGATCTCATTCGGGCATGCGTTCCGGATGCCGCCACTTGCGATCCAAGCGTTGTGGCCGACGCGATCCGGGAGTGGTTCGATAGTTTCGACGAAGGCATTCCGACATGGCGGCTGGCTTCGCAAGATCGATAAAAGGCCCGCACCGGGGGCTACCGCTGCCGTCAGCGTCGGAAACCGGCTGCATGAGACATTCGACGGCCACGACCAGTTGGCAGCTCGTTGGCATATGGGTGCGGCCGAGCTCTAGCTCACGCCATCGGCCACTATTGCTGCGTGAGCATCAGGGGTTCTGAACCCGGCCGGATGCGCCTTTGCCGCCCCAACTGCTGCCGCACAGATTAACGCCGCGGCATGGCTGTTCACGGCGACGTAGTAGGAACGGCTAGCGACATGGGGCAAGCCTCTGCTGCCGCTGACCTTTCGTGCGGTGGCTCAGCGGGCGGTCGTTTTGTTAGCCATCCCCGGCAACGGCGAGATTTGCGGAGCGGGAGCGCCCCTCGCGAACCACCGACCGCAAACGCGGTCTCAGTTTGGCTGCCGTGCCGAATGACAGGAGGACATACGCTTCAATTCAACCATCAATAACTCCATCACCCTCAGCTTTAGGGAGTAGGCCGACATAGTTTGCCCGAGTCCGGATATGAGGACCTTGGTGATATTGCTCACTAGCATGCGCAATCCAACCTACCATCCGACCCAATCCCACGATTGCCATCTCGTTGCCGTGCATCCCGAACTTCCTACCCAAGAAGGCCGCCAGGAGAACAAACGCTGGCGGTTGGTCTGTCAAGTCGCGGACGAGATCAATCACTGCCGTAAGTCTCTGGAAGTCCTCGTCGTGGACGAAGACATCCGTCATGTGCTTCATCAGGTTCACTGCACGAGGGTCCTCGACTCCATGAACGTTTCGATCGAATCCTGCAATAGCCTCACCTTCTCGAAAGCGCGCGAGTACCGGCTCACAGGGGTCCTTCGCCCCGGCAATCTCATTGAGTAAGCGCACCGCCTGCTCCACGCGCCCACCACTGATCCGTCGCCCCCTCGACGCTAAGAGCCCACACAGCGCTGCTGCATAAGGTGTAATTCCGGTATTTGCGGTAGTGCGCACCGCGTATGTCATCGGGGTAAATTCGTGATCCACGGAAAGCACGAGCATTCGGCGCACCATATCTTGGAACTTTGCTGCTATGCGCAGCCCTTTGGTCAGGTACTGATGTAGTGGCCCCGCGGCCGGCTCGCTTTGGGTGAGCAATGCGGCGTAAGACCGTAGCGTGTCCACACCAGTGCGGGCGTAACCCGCTTTGCTTAAGTCGTATGCGTGCGGATGCGTCTGTTCAAGGATAGGGAACAACGCAAGTGCCTGAGCCATTGGACCTAGAGGCTGTAGATCAGTGATCACTCGCCATGCGACGTCGGGAAAGGGGGGGGCTTTTCTGTCAAATGCGCCGGGTGTCTCCCACATCCATTCCGCAACCTCCTCGAGGGTTGCATGGTCCGCCAACTCGATCGCTGGACGTCCTCGATAGTAGAGACCTTTCTCCGTGAGCAGCGTGATTGAGGTGCTGATTGCCGGCCAATGAGGCGTTGTCGACTGCGTGGCGGTGCCGCGCTCCGCTAACAGCCGCTCAATGTCGGCAGCCCAATATCGTCGGCTGCGAGAGCCGTCCACCTTCAACGACCGTATTCCCTTCCTGCCGACGTAGGCATAGAGCGTCGCCACATTGATGTTGAGCAACGACGCTGCCTCCTCCGCACTGAGGTATAGGGCGTCGTTAGTTAGTTCCACTGTCATATTGACTCGAATCGTACAGATTTACATGGTTTGGGTTCGAGTATACAGTCAACGCCATCGCCACGTCAGTACATATAGGAATACATATATCCATATATTGGTTGGGGTTGCACGCGGTCAAAACGGCACCCCAAGAACGTGTCGATAGAGCCTCACTCGAGGCGTAAAGCGCTTCGGGATCGGCCTCATTCAATCGCACATTCGCTGCGATGCAAAAAATTTCCAGAGGAGACGAGTTATGAAGAAGGGACTTGCCATCGTGGCGGGGTGCATGACGCTCGCGAACGAAGCTGTATTAGCGCAGGACGGCGTAACGCTATATGGCGTTGTGGACACCAATATTGAGTACGTCAGCAATGTGTCGCAGCTTGAGTCGACTCAGAGGGGTTTCCCTGGACCAGGAAAGAGTCGATTCGGACTGACTTCTGGCGGACTTTCCGGGTCTCGTTGGGGCATTCGCGGTACAGAAGAACTTGGCAATGGACTCAAAGCCATCTTTACCCTGGAGAGCGGCTTCGAGGCTGACACAGGGAAGATGGCTCAGTCTGGGCGTTTGTTTGGGCGCCAAGCGTATGTTGGACTCCGCCAGGAGCGCTTTGGCAGCCAGTTGACATTCGGACGGCAATACAGCGCCATGTTCGACACTTTCTCTAATTTCACCCCCACTGGGTACACGAATCAATATGAGCCGATTGCGTCCATGATCGGACTGGACCTTCGGTCTGACAACACCGTGAAGTACAAAGGGCAGTTCGGTCCCGTCACCGCTGTAGCAAACTGGTCGTTCGGAAATGGCGTCGCAGGCAGTGGGGAGACGCCCGGTCAATTCCGGCGAGACAGCGGCTATGGGTTCGGGGCGTCGTATCTCGATGGGAAAGTGGGCCTTGCTATGTCATTTGAACAATTTAATCCGACACTGGCTGCCGGTGCTGCGCCAGCGAGATTCCAGAAGGCGGGAGCGGCTGCTACCTACAACCTCGAGAATATTAAGTTGACGGGAGGATACCGCTGGGGTCTGAACAAATCAGGGAGCGATGCTACTCTGGCACGGGATAATCTCTATTGGATCGGAGCAAACTATTCTCTGGCCGCGCTCAAGTTGACGCTCGCGTACTACTACGATGATCTCAAGAATCTGAATGGTGTTGACGCTAAGAACCCATGGCAGGTTTCATTTATTGCCGACTACAACCTGTCGAAGCGGACAGACGTTTACTTGTCTATGGCCTACGTAAAGAACTCGGGCCTAAATTTCGATAATTCAGCCGTCTTTTATTCAGGTGGAAATCCCCTCGGGTCAGACAAGCAAAGCATGCTAGGAGCTGCCGTTGGCATCCGGCACAGATTTTAGGGCATAGGACACGCATCCAAGTTCGTTGATGTCCCTCGGTTAAAGCCGGATTTTTTCGGCTTAACGTCCCGCTCGTCCCGCCAAGCATATACCGAAACTGGTTATGGTGAGCATCCGGCCCGGGAAATCACAAAAGGGGGGACATCTCCAGCCGAAAAGGGACTCTACTCCCGATCCGAAAGTAACTGTGACTACACAACTCTTCGTTTTGGAAGTCGTATTTGAAAGGGATTTGCACAGTGAGCAGCAGCCAAAATGGCACAAGCATCCAAAACGCGTCGATCCAAGGTAAGGCGAGCGTATGCAGTCAAACCAAATTTTCGACTTCGGCAGCACTATTGACATCTCTGGCTGTCTTTTCCCAGGAGGTCGCTTGGAATTTCTATGATGCCCAAGTTCCACCGGCGCTACGTCATTACACAAATAGTGCGGCCCTGATCGGCTTACTTATGGGTATGGACAATCTACTCGGTTTGTTTATTCAACCATGGATGGCGCATAGATCCGATAACACTAGTAATCGCTTTGGTCGAAGAATTCCGTATCTAATGATTGGGGTTCCGATAGCGGCCACCTTCTATATTCTTATTCCTTGGGCGGAAAGTCTACCAATCCTCATCGCATCGATGCTCTGCTTTGCCATTGTGGCAAATTCATTCAAATCAATCGCCGAAGCATTAGTGGCGGATTTTCAATCACCTGAAAACCGAGGGAAAGCGAATGCGATGGCGAAATTAGCTGCAGCTCTGACGATATCCGTTGGTTCCGCCATCAGTTATTTCATCATAGATCGGAGCGCCAAAGTTGCATTCGCCATCCCTGCGTTTCTACTTGTTCTTGGAATGGCGATTGCGTGTTGGGGCTTGGATGAACGGAAGGTCCATTCGGTAGTATCTGAAAAGGGTATTGAACAGCAAGCCCAAAGCTTTCGAACTCTCATTATGGATATTTTGTACTCGAGCGATCGAAGCAGAATTTCCATGATTATTGCAGTCTTCGCAACGGCGGGAGCTTGGTCAGCAATGCGATCGCAGCTAAGTCCTTACGCAATGGAGATGCTTGGCTTGACGCGCGGCCAAGCAGGCTCGCTTTCATTGCCGGCTGGGATAGCCTTCATCTCTGCAGTGTTTCCTCTGGCGATACTATCGGATCGGTCGAGCCGCCTCCGCATTTGCAAAATCGGCGGGCTTGTGCTCTCGGCGGGCTGCTTCATGGCATTCATATCAACGAGTGTTCAAGCTACCATCATTGCATTGGTTATTGCCTCGGTCGGTTATGCCGCGTTTGCCGTGAATGGTGTCGTCATTATGTGGAACCTGGCTCCAAACAGTAAATGTACTGGAGCATACACGGGACTTTACACAATGGCCTTCGCTTGTGGTGCGACTATTGTTCCCGCGCTGGTTGGCCTACTGGTTGATGCTACTGGCTGGCGCTATTTGATGTTGTATGCGGGAATTTCTGGATTAATCGCTCCTTTGATTTTTTCGCGCATCCGAAATGAACGTTTAACTGATCAGTCGTAATTGACACTTGGACATTTGGTTAGCTTTTAGATGTGACGACCATACAAAGGCGTACGCGCTGTTGCCTGCAAGCTATGACAATGAGGACGGTTGTATGGCACTTAATCGGCGAAATGACTCCCGCCGTACCAGAGCTCGAATTCTCGAGTTTTCACTGCGCCAGCTCAATGAACTGGGGGCGGTCAACGTAACCACGACTTCAATAGCGGAGGGGATGGATATAAGCCCGGGGCTACTTTATTACCACTTTCGCAATAAGTATGACATCATCAATTCGCTATTCGAAAGCTTTGAGCAGGAGATGGATCGTCTTTTGAAGTGTCCGCAGGGACGCCCGGTCACTTTAAAAGGGAGCTGGAGCTACCTACAGCATTTGTCAGAGTTTATGTGGAGCTATCGCTTTTTATATCTGGATATAAACGAGCTTTTATTACATAGCCTAACTCTGGAAACCAAGTTCAAGCGTACTGTGGAGAAGAAAAAGGCCTTTGCGCTCGAAATATGCGGACAGTTTGTAGAACTTGGAGAAATGGACGCCACGCCGGAGCAGTTGGAGGCCATGTGTACTAGCATCGTAGTGGTGACCACTTACTGGCTGTCTTTCCAGTTTCTGCAGCACGCTCGCCAATACAACGACGCAGAGCAAATTCGCGCTCACCTGCACAGGGGTAGCTACTATATCATTTCAATCCTAGCGCCTCATCTACGCGGCAGTGCCCGGGATGCTTATAACCAATTGATGTGCGAATACACGGCCAAGGAATGCCTTTGGGAGTCGAAGTTACCCCAGCGGGGACTGTCGGAGGTTATGTCCCAACTCTGAGCTCATTTCGCCGGCATGGTCTCGCTTTGATGGCACGACCATCCCATCGCACCAGACGATGGAGTGGGCGTGCGTTCAATGCATACGACTAAAAGGCGTCGTGCGGTGTCGATAAAGTTTACAGGCACCTCCAGGCGCCGGGCGGATGATAGAGATTGCGGAAGGTGATAGCCGGATAGCGATGCTTGTCAACGACATTGGCTACGAGCATGCGCGTCCTATCGGCTGGCGAAATCCGCGCGTCAGCATTGATTGGCGCCACCCGGCCAACAAGCACGTGACCCAAATTAAGCTAGTGGCAAACGACACAATGCGACCAGCCATATTCACAAGAGAGTGGGCGTCCTTTTTGCCGCAAAGCCATCTTGGCCGCGACGATTTCACCGAAGGGATCTAAACTGTTGCTACGGGCGTCACCGGAGATCCAGCTGCGCCAGGCAAGCGCAACGGGGGCGCCGTCAATAGAAACCGAGTGCGGTTGTGTTCGCGCAACCATTGGTTCAACGGCGACAGAAGCCATTGTTCACCCAGCGGCACGCCCAGTTTAAAAAGACAGTGTTCATGCAACGTGCTGTGTGCGCCTGGCAGCGGAGGAAGAATCTCAACGGCGCGATTGTCAGAGATAAGTGCGACAACCCCAGAGTCCGTAATCCACTGCAGGAGGCGGGCGTCCGCGCCATCAAGTCCAGCGCAACTGTTGTGCATGCGCCATGGGTCGGGCTGTCGATTCATTTCGAGCAGAAGCTCGTCGAACCCGGTCCGCAGACACAGCATGTCGCCCGGTTCCACACAAACACCGTCCTCGTCGAAGATGCGCATCAGGGCGTCGTAGCCTACACGCTGGTGTTCCCGACCAAAGTGCCGAAACAGGTCGACCATGACCCCACGACCTTGAACACATGTAGCCGCCATCGCATCAATGCCAAGCGGTCCTGCGGTCACACCCTCGAACTGCGCCCAGTCCTGTGCATCCAGGCGAGGCGGTGGCGTCACGACGTCCACGCCGCCGCGCCACCCGTTGTAGTAAACGATTTCCGGGACACCGTCGCCGTCCGCATCGAATTCGGTACCCACATGCGCCAGGCTATCCCATTGTGTCGAGTACTGCGTCGATAGAAGGACGGCATCGTCACAAACCACCGAGCGAATCCTGCCATCTGACGACCGCCTCACGTGGTTATGAAAACACTGTCCGCCATGCACTGCGCCGAAAAGCCGTGGCGGCTGACGTCTCGGATTGCCCACGGTGCCCCCCGGAAAGTCGAGAGGCAAGCTCAGGCAGAACGTGATGCCCTCGTGTGCCTCCAATAACCCCTGTTTCACCTTGTCCGGAGTGAGAAGGTTCAATCGTCCGACCTGGTCGTTGTCGCCAAACTCGCCCCAGTTGGACCCTTCCGGTCGGTGCACCCATCGTTTTCCCAATTTTTGCTCCTTGGTCGACGAGCCAGAGTTGCTCGCCTCGCAAAGAATAGATACCTCAGGTTCCGCACGTCAATGTCGATCGGTTGAGTCGATATATTTCATCAGGACGGTAGGATACCGTTGTAGTTCACTTTCCAGCGTACCAATGGCATCTCGTTTTGCTGTTCCCATGCGTGCGCGATCCAACCAGCGATTCTTGCCAAGCGCACCAAATTGGCATCCGGTTCGGCGCCGATGCGACGGTTCACAAACGCAGCCAGTAAGGCGAAGTCTGGTTGCTGGCCGGTCAGTTCGATGGCCAAATCAATGGCCCGCTCGAAGCGCGCGAAATGGCGATCGGTGGCAAGCAGCGCGCGCAGGGAGGACAAGAGTGCCGCAGATCTCGGATCAGGCGCGGCGAAAGGAGAGAATCCAAAACCTGGTACATCCTCGCTCTCACGCACGCGGATCTTCACGGGGTCGGTCGGATCCGAAGCGTTCTCGATCTCTGCCATGAAGCGGGCAAACGAACTGACGCGTACTGCCGGCAGGCGCTTTCCCATGACCGCTGAGAGGCCCGCTATCACGCAGCGGTATGGTGTCGCGCCGGTGCTCGCAGCAGCGCGCGCGACGTACGTTGCGGGGTGAAGGGCCTGATCGGCAGAAAGCACGAGTACCCGCCGCACTGCGTCCTCAAGTTTCGGCCCGCACTTGGTGGTCTGGCCGATATAGCGGTGCAGGGGGCCTTTGGCCGGTGTGGCCTGGCGTAACATCCAGGCGGCGAACCAGCGCATCACGTCCGCACCGGAGCGCAGAAAACCTTGTTTGCCGAGGTCGTGCGCGCGCGGGTTGCTTGCCTCGATGGCGGGCAGCAGCATCATGGCGCGGTCCAGCGCGCTATAGCTCGCACAGGCTTTGAATAACACGTCCAGGTTCGCCGGGGTTGTGATTGGCATCGAACCATCGAAAGGGTCGAAGTCTCCGGCATCCCACAAGAGGCAAGCGACTTCCTCCAAGGTCGCATGTTCAGCCAGATGAATCGCGCTGGTGCCACGATAGAACGAACCTTTCTCCGTCATCAATGTGATCGCCGAGGTTCCTGTGAGCCCCGGTGCGGCTTCCCGTGACGAGGCCGGTGCTATGCCTGTCTTGATTTGTTCGATGTCCGAGCGGAGATAGCGGCTGACCCGGCTGCCGCGCGTCTTGTGCGTGCGGATGTTCTTGCGGCTGACATACGTGTATAGCGTGGACACGCTCACATTCAACATTGCTGCGGCTTCTTGCGCCGTCAAGTAGATGCCGTCGCTGGAACCCAGCTTGGTGGTAGTGTCGATGGTCACGACAGGTCTCCTAATATATCGATGATTATAGTCGAGATTGACTGCAAATATCGAGCCGTCTACATTCCGAATCAAGGAGCAATTCTTAGCCCGATGGAGACGACGTGAACGAATGCAGATTTATTGCCGCGAGCGGGATGCTCGGCATTGGTGTACCGGAAGACAGCCTGCGCAAGGCGCTGGAGACTAAGCCACATTTCGTTGCAGCCGATGCTGGTACCACGGATGCGGGTCCCTTTGCGCTTGGCAAAGGGGTGTGTGCCTTTCCACGCGAGGCCATCTTGCGGGACATGACCATCCTCCTGCGCAACACGGTGCCGGCGAAGATTCCTCTGTTGATTGGATCGGTAGGCACGGGCGGCGCCGATGTGCACGTCGACTGGTTCATGGAAATCGTTCGCGAAGTAGCCGCTGCCGAGGGGCTGCATCTCAGGGTGGCGGAGATTCGCTCGGAGCAGTCAAAGGACTTCCTTCGACAGAAATTCAGGGAGGGCCGCATTCGCGCTCTCGATCCGGCGCCGCACTTCGACGAAAGCACGATCGAGCGCAGCGTGCGCATCGTCGGCATGATGGGCGTCGAGCCGTTACAAGCGGCGCTCGAGACAGGCGTCGACCTCGTGGTTGCCGGGCGCTGCAGCGATCCGGCGCTTTTTGCGGCCATGCCCATCATGATGGGACTGCCCCACGGCTTGGCATGGCATGCGGGCAAGGTCGTTGAATGCGGCGCATCCGTCTGTGAAAAGCCGAGTCACGGAATGATCGTTGGCTATGTGCGGCCCGACGAGGTTGTAATCCAGCCGATTGGACCGGGGCTGCGTTGCACGCCGCAGACGGTAGCGGCACACAGCCTCTACGAGAATGCCGATCCCTTCTTTTTTACTGAAGCCTCGGGCGTGTTGGATATCAGCGGTACCACATATGAACAGATGGAAGACGAGATCAGCGTCCGGATGCGAGGCAGCCGATTCCGACCCGCCGATCAGATCACTATCAAGCTCGAGGGCGCAGAATTAGTCGGCTACCAAAGCATCTTGATTGGCGGCGTTCGCGACCCCTTCATTCTCGGCGAATTCGATGCCTGGCTCGGCAGGGTGCAGCAGCGTGTACGGGAATCGGTAGAGAAGGTCTTCGGACGCTCTTTGGAGGCGTTGAATGCAAGGATTGACTACCACGCCTACGGACTCAACGGCGTGATGGGAAACCTAGAGGCCGACCGCTCTCACATACCGCACGAAGTGGGGCTTGTCGTCGAGGCGACTGCGAGCGACCAAAAGACCGCAACCGCATTGGTGCAATTGACACGGCAGCCGCTGCTCCATCAGCCCACAACAAAATGGAAAGGCTCGATTACTGGCTTTGCATGCCTGCACAACCCATCGCATATCGAGCGTGGCCCAGTCTACACGTTCAACGTTAATCATGTCGTCTTGCCGGATTCCCCGGTTTCGATGTTCCGTACCACCTTCACCAGCATCGAAGGAGCTGCGCATGCAATTGTCTGATCTGGCGGCCATGGTCCGCAGCAAGAATGCCGGCCCGTTTGTGCTGACGTTCGACATCCTGTTCAGCGATGAGGAGAGCTACCTGCGTGTGAAGCGCTCCGGTGCTCTGAACGTTGAGATGTTTGCCAAGCTCTATCACACCGCACCGTCTAAGGTGCGATTCTTCGAATGCGATAAGGCGCTGGCCCTCAAGTTCAGCATCCCACATCCCACGACTCAGGGCGCGCTCGGAAGTGCGGATCTGCACGGAGGTCAGCAGTTCATTCCGTTGCTGGCTGTTCAAATACCCTAAAGAAATGCGGCTACGTACCGCTTCGAAGGAGACAAATTATGCGCAGTTTTTCCCATGCGGCTCGGGCCATCGGCCTGACTGTCTGCCTGGCGGCCGGAACTTCCGCCGCGATCTCTCAGACGCGGCATGACGACGCCTCCAATTGGCCCCGTCGCGTCGTCAAGCTTGTTGTTCCGACTGCGCCAGGCCAAGCCTCGGACGTGCTCGCGCGTCTGCTGGCGGATTATTTATCCAAGGCATTCGGTCAACCCTTCATTGTGGACAACCGCACGGGGGGCGGTGGTTACATCGGTCTTTCTATGGCGGCCAAGTCGCCGCCGGACGGTTATACACTCGTCATCGCCTCCAGCGGACCGCTTACCGTGTCACCGGCGGTGCTTTCCAAGGTGCCGATTGACACAGTCAAGGATCTCGAGCCCATCGCCAACATTGCGCTGACTCCTCAAGTCATCCTGGTGGCGAGCAAGGGGCCATACAAATCGCTATCGGACCTGATCGGCGCTGCAAAGAAAAAGGATCTCGCCTTCGCGATTCCGCCGCTCGGATCGACAAGTCATTTGGCCTATGCGGCATTCGCGAAATCGACCAACACCAACTTCAACCTCGTGCCATTCAGGGGGAACGTCGATTGCGCGACTCAAGTCATTGGCGGCGATGTGGCTGCCATGTACGACACGGTACCGGGCGCGTTAAGTTTGCTCAGAGGAGGGAAATTGCGTCCACTGGCAGTCGCAGCCTCACAGCGCTCCCCGTTCCTTCCAGAGACTCCTACGCTGGGTGAGCTGGGCATTCAGAACTCTGAGGCGGTGGGTTGGATCGGCTTGGCTGCACCGGCGAAGACACCGCCTGAAATTCTGGAGAAGCTCGCCTTGCAGGTACAGCGCTTTCTGGCGGACCCTGCGGTCCGTACAAGCATGAAGGGCCTAGCGTTCGCACCCGTCGACAGCGCCACACGCGAATCGTTCACGACAACCATTCGTACCGACCTGGCGCGCTGGTCAAAGGTGGCGAAGGAGGCGAAGATCCATGTCGACTGACTACATGAATCGAGAAATGGACCCCTCTGTCGGTCGATGGATGGCATCGCGCCGCGCTTTCATGAGCCAAAGCGCGCTGCTGGGGCTGAGTTTGATGCTCCCGACCTACAGCAAGGCTGCGGGTCAACCCTTTGCATCGAAGCCCTTTCAGGTCATCGTGCCTTATCCACCTGGCGGTTCAAATGATAGCTTGGCGCGCCTCATCGCTCTTCAACTTGCGCGCAAGTTTCAGCAACCTGTGCTTGTCGACAACAGGCCAGGCGCCGGGGGAAGTATTGGAGCCAAGGTGCTCGCCAAATCAGTGGCCGACGGCCATACGCTTGGACTAGTTTCATCATCGTTCGCCACGTCGGCCGCGGTGAGTGGCAAGCTCCCATTCGACCCGGTCAAGGACTTTGAGCCCGTCGCAAGGATTACATCGACTGCGCTGCTGGTTCTCGTGTCACCGCATCTGGGCGTGCAAGATCTGCAGGGATTTGTTGCCCTCGCACGGCAACGGCCAGGAACTCTCAGCTACGGCTCGTCTGGTGTAGGTAGTCTTAATCACTTCGCAGCGGAGTTAGTCATGGACGCTGCAGGCGTTCGGCTCGTGCACGTACCGTACCGCGGCATGGCTCCGGCGATGGCTGACTTGGCCGGCGGCCATCTGGACTTGGTGATCACCAGTGAGTCCTCTGCACGCGCATTTCTCAACAAGAGCAACGTGGTTGCGATTGCGACGACTTCGGCACAGCGCCTTCCCCATCTGAGCACTGTGCCCACTTGTCGAGAATCCGGCCTTCCAGACATTGTGCTCGACGCGTGGGCGGGGTTTCTTGCGCCAGCGGGGACGCCGGCGGACAAGCTGGCGCTCTTGAACAGTGCAATCAACGAAGCCATGACCAGCCCGGACCTATCCAAAACTTTAAAGCTTGAGGGAGCGTCAGCGTTTGCACCGCTGACGCCATCTGAATTCAAGTCATTGGTGCAGAATGATATAGCGCGCTGGCGCAAAATCGCGAGGGAGAAAAAAATTCAGGCTGACTGATGATCCGCGCCTTCAGCGGCGCCAGCGCGGACGGTCCTGTTTAGGCTTTTTGAGCACCTATCCGCGTAGTGCGGTAGAGAATGAATGGGGGAGGGAAAACGTGTGTGTTGTGAACTATGCGATGCGTCCTCATCTCGGTTCAGTATCATCGGCGACCGCTTTCCCGTCTAATGCAAATAGCCAACTCGTACTGGCCGAACGACAATGACTCTGTGCCTACTCTGCCTGTCGCAACTGGACCGGCCCGGCTATTTTCCTCCGCATCCGAAGCTGGTGAAGTCGCCGACGCCACGTACTAAGAGCGGCGAAAAATCCTTCGCGTATTGCTGCCAGCAATGCGGAGAGACGCTGCTGCTAACAGCGGCCAACCCCGACACGCCAGACCGCTGGACGTGCCTGGCTGCGGACGATTGACCTATGGCCGCCACGTTGCCGACGAGGGCGAAACGCGCCTGAGGCCCCAGTCCAGCTGATTCGCGCTTCTCGTCAAGGCAGTCCTGCTGATTCCGGTCCTAAGGCTGCCGAGCCGCGGCCCTTCACTGAGTGCAGCTCCATCCAACGATGCATAGGCTGCATCATTGAGGCCTCTTGGCGGCGTGAAGGTTATGCGATACCGCTGGAGGCTTGGAAACGGACGCCTGTGCCGCGCGGGGGGGGGGGACGACCGCACCGGGTCGGCACGAGCCAGTACCGGGCCGGAGCACCGATAACCAAGTCGCGCCTGGCGGTGGGGATGAATGGCCTCAAAGTGTGCGCCAGGGGGCTCCTGCGGGGTAGTCCGGCTAATTCCGGTTCTGAGGCGGCCTAGGCACGACAAGATTAGCTGTTAAGTCATTGATTTGTTGGGAATCCCAGTCTGGCGAATTCCGGTCCATACATATCGCACAACACCGCATACAATTCGGCTCTATGCGCTTCCCTGGCGAGCCAGGCCAAATCTCTCGAAGCTGCCATGCGGCAACCAAACGGTCCCCAATGGCTCGACAGCGTGAAGCAGCAACATAGCAACGTCCGGGACCAGCAATATCGGAACAGGTGCTAGTGGTGGACACCGCGACAGGCGCAGGCTTTCCCAGTGCCAGCAGCCCGCTGGGTTGAGTAGGATTCCTGCACGTAGAGCACAATTTTTCAACGGAGAAGGGGAAGAGGGTCGACCGGGATTCGCAAAAAATCCGCCACATCTCTTGCAACCCATTGATTTATCTGTGGAATCCAGCCTTAGCATCCGGTTGGCACGCCCTGCCCCAGCCAACGGAAAAAACTCGAGTTGCTCCGGAGAATGCTTAGAACTGCATATTTTTGCAAAACGAGGGGAAGACAAGAGCGCTTGGCCCATCAACCTGTCATCAAAGGCGGGCAAATTCCTTTCCCTGGCACGCTCGCTGTTCGAGGGTGTCCGATATCGGCCCCGGGGGCGGCTGAACAGTTTTGGAAGACAGGGAGTAGACCTTGGCTACCGCAAATGGAGACTGGACAATCTGCGACGATGACGAGGTCCGGTACCTCTGGCGCATCAATCTGGACGTGGTGCGGCGCTGAGGATGCAGCCGATCCACGATACCGCCTATCCAACGCTGCCGGCTGAACTGACCGCCGCCGAACTGGAAGCTGCGTTCACGCCGACACCAGCCGAGATCCGCTTCGCGCGCAGCCAGTCTCGTCGGGCCTCAACGTCCGTCCTGATTCTCGTGCAGCTCAAACTGCTGCAGCGCCTCGGCTACTTCCCCATGCTGACTGATGTGCCACCCATCGTGATCGATCACGTGCGTGCCGCACTGCGGTCCCCCGCCCTGTCCCGCGCAACAGTGAAGCACTACGATGCCTCCGGCTCGCGCTCCCGGCATCAGAAATTGCTACGCGGGTACCTCCACATTCGGCCGGTCGATGCCAACACGATCACATGGCTGGAGGCGCTCGCAACCGATGCGGCGCACACCAAGGTCGAATTGCCCGACATCGTCAACGTGCTGATCGAAGAACTGATCCGGGTACGGTGCGAACTGCCGCCACTTGCCAGCCTGCACCGAATGGCAACCCAGGCCCGCAGCCGGTGTAATGAAGCCATCTATCGCGCCATCTCCGAGGCGCTCGATGGCTCGCAAATCGGTCGGATCGAAGCATTGTTTGATGGCCAGGGCGGCAAATCCGGGTGGGACCAGCTCAAGCGCGAGCCCAAGCGGCCCGCCACACGCGAAATCGCGAGCTTCCTCAAACATATCCAGACCCTGCGGAACCTCGCCAACAGCCTGCCGCAGGCGCCGGCCTTCCTTTCCGTGAGCAAACGCACGCAATTGGTGACGGAGGCCCGCGCGCTTGATATTGCAGAACTCCGGTCGCTCAAATCAGCTAAGCGACGCACCTTGGCAGTGCTCTTCATCTACGCGCAGTTGCAGAAGGCGCTCGATGATGTGGCGGAGATCTTCATCAAGGTCATGCGCAAGCTCGAGTCCCTCGCCAGAACCCGGCTACTGCAATATCAGCTCGCGCATGCGGACACATTGGAAGACCTGGTCAGTCAGTTCCGTGATGTGCTGCAGGTCCTGGAGGACGACGGCATTGCTGACATCTTCCGACTAGATAAGGTGCGTGAAGTGCTTGGCAACGATGCAGCGGGCGCGCTCGCCCGCTGCAATGAGCATATTGCGTACGCGGGAAACTTCGATCTGCCATTCATGCTGGCGCCGTACCGCCAGCAGCGCTCCCTGCTCTTTCAATGCCTTGAGGTCCTCCCGCTCAAATCCAGTTCGCAGGACAAGACTGTCTTAGTGGCACTGGCCTGGATACAGGGCTTCCGGACCTCGCACCGCGAACATCTGCAACTCACTGACGACGATCTGCTGAATCTGCCGCTCGACTGGATCCCGGCCAAGTGGGAGAAGGCGATCTTCCCGGACAGCCGGAGCACTCGTCTGCTTCATCGCCGGTACTTTGAGCTGTGCGTGTTCGATCAGGTCATGCGTGAGCTGAGTTCGGGCGATCTTTATGTGGAAGGCAGCGACCGCTTTGATGACTTCCGCATCCATCAGGTATCGGAGGACGTGTTCGAGCGGGAGTTACCGCACTACTGTGACATCGTTGGCCTGCCGACAGACGGCAGTAGCTTCGTCAGAGCGTTGTGGGCTAGACTGAGCACTGCACTCGATGAGGTCGATGCAAATTTCCCTGAGAACGACAGCATCGAGTTCGGGGAACAGGGATTAATCATCCACCGGCCCGGCAAGGCGCCCGACCCGCCTAACATGATGCCGATTGACCAGGCCATCACGGCGTCGATGCCGCAGATCAGCATCCTCGACGTGCTGACCGAGACGGAGCAATGGCTGAATGTGCATAAGCTGTTCGGGCCACTGTCCGGCTTCGATGCCAAGCTTGACGATCCTCGCAAGCGCGTCATCTGCACGCTGTTCTGCTACGGTTGCAACTTGGGACCGAGCCAGACGGCACGGTCCGTCAAGGGGCTGAGCCGCAAGCAAATAGCGTGGCTGAACCTGCGTCACGTCACTGAAGAACGGCTCGACAAGGCCATCGTTAAGGTTATCAACGCGTACAATCAGTTCGCGCTACCGAAGTACTGGGGCAGTGGCAAACGTGCGTCCGCGGATGGCACAAAGTGGAACCTGTATGAGCAGA